>Ga0307515_10009552_pt1 | contig 18740 bp, 15 predicted proteins | sample 17_EM_MG_FD_194513 | JGI IMG/M metagenome (GOLD analysis project Ga0307515, IMG submission 194513) | Populus trichocarpa ectomycorrhiza microbial communities from riparian zone in the Pacific Northwest, United States - 17_EM | ecosystem: Host-associated > Plants > Roots > Unclassified | place...
AAGTATTAAAAGTTATTAACACACCACATTATCCTTATCCATAAAGTACCATCTTATCGTAAGGAGAATACTTAAGAAAGTACAAATATTAGTAAGAGAAATGTAGATACTTCCGTATTTTCAATAGCTGCTTGGGGGGAGGACAATATAAAATCCGCCAGCTTCATGCACTCTCACTCACATTTTCAACTTCCCCAAAATTGGTCCAATCGACTTGATTTCGTTATTGCCATGTAGCTCTCGGAGTTGTCTATTAGAATACAGTCTCTGATATTGTCTCCATTATGTGGTTGTTGAGTAATTTGCAGTTTCGAAAACATACCGGGATTTAAACTAGTGTATTAGAACCAAATGCAAATCTAGTATGTGATGGGCACCAATACTCAAGATCAGTATGGGATGCACACCTACACCCAATTCAAGTGTTTCATGCACGATGTCGTCCCTAAATGCTCGAGGTCGACACACGAAGTCGTAAGTTAAGGCGACATCGTGTACAAATTAGTGGAATTGAGTGATGGTGCACATGAGTTGCCCGATTCAGCAAATTTCGTGCACGACGTAGTGAAATATAATTTTGACCACTTTACACCGCCATAGTTGATGGCTACCAAAAGGTGCCCTGATACCAGGGTTAGGGGTGGACTAGTGTAACACCCATAGCTCGAACTTGACACAGCCCCCGTTTGTTGGCTATGATTATTAATGTGCACAGTTCTACTTCTAGATGATCTATAACCACATTTGCAGCCCCCCACACAGTCGTCACAGCAATTCCCCGCGGATATATCTAGGACTTGATTGTTGTGCTCGCACTTGAGTAACTGCCATGTCCGCTAGGCCTTTAGTGCTGAATGTATAACACTTCGGGAGTGTGGCCTTAGATCTCAGCCCGATTCCGGGTACCCCGGTATGGGGTAACCTTCAGACGGATGACATAGGCATTCTCCATCACTGCTCGGAACGCCGCTACACACAAGAGGAAGGTTCAAGTATACTTCCGAAGGAGGAATTGCCAAGAGTCGTCGCATGACTTCGTAGTGCATCCAGTTTGTTCGGGGGAGTTCAAATTTGACGCTCTTACCACAAGCTAGGCTGCTGAGGAAGTTGCATACATCATTGTTCACCACTCTTGCAGCAACACCTTTATCGCGCTCCCGGTACCGCCGCTATCTCACTAATGCCACTTTCCCAGTCCCACCCCCCAGCACTACCACTGTCGCTCTCCAGTAACATGAACGCGAAAACTATTAATCCAATACTAGCAATGTATATGCATATGGACCGTGGTGGAAAACATTGCGTAAAACTCAATCCTTAATCCTGCTTCCTATGGTAGTGTACCTAGGGTAGAGATTGTTTGTTGAGGCAATGAGGTCAATGTGGGAAGTAGATACATAATATCATTTGCTTTCCTCCTAGTCTCGATCAGGTATATTGGGCTGGGCGGGTGGATGGTACTTTTGTAGTTGTCCCTTGGCAGACGGAGGCTAGCTGATCTAGAATCACTAGGCACTAGAAAACTTAAGCAAATAGCCGTCTGCAAGACATCATGTGATTTACCTAACGTCGTAATTGGGGCACATGCGAAGTGAGGTAGCCCGAGCGCTCCCACTACGATCTACCCCCATAGATCCTAAAGTACTTGCCTGCAGCTCAGCCACAGCACCAACCATCACTCGACTTCAATGCATTATCTCCTGTTACGAGATGGAAATTGGGGAGAACCGTGTGCGTGTATTCTATAGTACAGAGAAGAGAGAAGGAGAAGGAGAAAGATATATACAGGAGGCATCGGCCCCTGCAGCAGCACCGTGTATCAAACCTGTAACATGTCTCCGGCACATGTACACCAGTAACATCTCCTGCTGCATGTGTACCTGCATCGTGAGCCTCACAGCTTAGGTCCGTTTGATATGCAGTTGGTGTATGAAGATATGCCTCAGGAGAGCAGCTCATATCAGTGCAGAGCAGCTCAATCAGTGCAAACGGATATGCAAACGGATAAGAGATATGGAGACGAATATGGCTGTGAATATGGGAGACAAGTCTGTATATATACGGGCCTTCTGGCCTCGAGAGATCAGTCAATCAACAAGTCTCAACTGCATCCAAAGTAACATCTCCTATTACTATATGATCTGAGACGAAGTCGCCGATACTGAGATCGCCGAATTAACTCACAGTCGACGGACTCACAGTCGTAGACTCATCCACGAGTCTTTCACTCGCCGCCGCCACTGGCATTTGCAATCGTGAGCTTCCGTAGAGTTCCATAGAGTTCCAGGCTTTCATGTATATAAAGACAGAGCTTCTCCTTTAGATAGTAGTATGGACTTAGTCCGCTTTACATTCGTAACATCTCCTGTTAAAAGTGGAGGTAGATAAGCTTGATTGTACTATCTAAGAGGGCCACAAGGCCATATATATGCGGTAGTCCAAGTACGAATGCGTGCGTACTCATATATGTATGCAGACAGCTGATTGCTAGTAATCTCCAAAACGAGGCACCATCTCCGGCTATACGAAGGCTGAGATCTATTTATGCAACATCCCCTATTTAGGCGCACACCTTCGGGGCTACTATATAACGACCATAAAGTGTGAGCTAATCGTAACGGCTCTCGATGGATGCAGGGCACGGGGTAAACCCCACTACTTTGTTGCTATTGGGGGTGATAGACCTGCTTACGCTATTTATACTAGGCCACAACCCCCCAGAATGAATGAAGGAATGGTAAAGAAGTGTTACAGTTCCGTTCTTATCCCACGTCTCAATCGAGCCGGCCCTGACCGTCTATTGCCGCGCACTTGTCCTTATCGCACCTCCGTGTGTCATGCCTGAGGCCAGTTCAGTTAGAAATGGGCAAGACAAGACTTGATGGAGAACGTTATTCACAGAGTTAGAGACTGAACGTTAATGAGACAAATGTATCATATCTTAAGCTCCTCCATGACAATCTCAACAAAAAGCCCGAAATTGCCATTGTGGGTGATAAATTGTGAACCAGCGTGTTCGGTGCGCTCTCAGGTCCGAGGTATTCTAGGCACGAGTGCTATGCTACGTTCTTCTTCTCGTTTTCTTCCTTGCCCTGGATTGTAACGAAGGATATAGAAGAGCTGGAAGCAGTTGCGGCGTATGGCGGGGTACAATTTAATGTTGGCAGATTCGAAATTCCCCTGACCAGTTCTCAAAGTCCCGGACTCCCGAGACCAAGTCAAACAGCCGAGATGCCTCGAGCCTCCGATTCTGGCTCGTGCCGGTCGCTGCCCTGGGTGTTCGTAGTGAACAATTCGACTAGCCCTTGCCATCCCAAATTCATACAGTTGATTCCGGCAGCTTGGCATCGATAGTAGCTAATTACATCCTTGTTATCGATCATAGCTTTCGTTTCGGTTTGTTAACTGCCAGCCGTAGACTGCAACTAGTCGAGCTACGCATGAAGTCGAGGAGGCGGGATCTAATTCGGCGATATTTCGCTCGTAAGTATCTTATCATGGACTTACTTATTAGGTATACCTAGTGCACTTGGGCCGCTGGAGGTCCTCATTGTGCGATGGCTTTCCATGTCTGATATTTAACTCGCTAATATACTTTGTATTTGCTGCTGCACATCCAGTAAATGCTTACGATGGCTTGCGTACACATGTAGACGTTGGTATAGGTGCACGTTAGTGTGAAGATCATGCTTTCCTGTGATTCGGACTACCGGTGCGACGGACTCGCTAAGCGGTAGACTATTCCGTCGGTCTCTCGCTATATCTTATTGTTTGACTTTTTAGGAGGCGAGTCGGAAGGCCAACTCTGACATCGGCTGACGATTGCCGAAGCCTTACCGTATGCGGAATTGACAGCCGGCTGGCATGTGCACATCCGCATCTTCCCGTCGAACTGCGGGATCTGTTCAGGCCTTTCGTTTGCGAAAGGCTAGCTCCGCATCGTGCCGCTTTCTCGCCGGGTGCACTCTCGTTAGTGCTGGGGAGAAGTCGCCCAGTACCCCAAGTGTAACTACAATTGCACATGGAGAGAAATCAAGCCAAGCGCGCAACACGTGCACTAAAGGAGCCAAGCGCACGTGGGACGTTGGTAATGTTAAAATATAACAACGAGCGGGCTTCACTCCTCCGATGCCAAGTACGCTGGCGGGAGTTGCCGATTTCATTACCCTAGTGCACATTGTGTCCTAACTGTGACGAGTGCAAAGGTCAGAGTTATGCACTTCTCCGACAGAAGTTGTAATCGCAAGACACTAATGACTTCGGTGCAGCGAGAACTGCGGGATGGTAACGGGACGGTTTTGAGGTCCGGCCATCCCATCCCGGGCGGTATTGGACGGGTTTTTTGCCAAGCCGCGACTCTTATCATCGCTCCAGAATGGCTGGTTTGGTTGGAGATCAGAGTTCATGGCCAGGTAGAGCTGCTTCTGAGCTTTCATTCAAGCCCTTATTGAACTTATTCGCCCAAGATTTGATTGATTTACAGGGGGGTAGCATAATGGGTTTATCGATGTATGTGATATTAACCCACCCCATAGCAGACCCACCCACAGGCACTCAGTAAGTCCTAGAACCTGGCCAACGATAACACGGAAAATATCTATATATGGTGGAGCTACTTTATGCTAAAGGGTGGCTAATCTGACTGAGATTTAGTGGGGTTATGAGGAAGGGTGATTGGGGGATGGAGAAGGAGAAGGGACCAAACTCCCACCAATACCTCCACCAATTCTCGGTCAAATTGGAAGCCCTGTAGCCCAGGGTAGGTCTACTATATGTAAACTGATTACGCGTTATCGTTGGCCAGGTACTAGGACTGGTTGTGGATCGATGGGAGGGGTGTGTCCAACATACCCCCTCTAGCGGTCCCCTCCTAGTGGTCCTGAGCAAGCTACAAGACCTGGCCCACGATAACTATAAATCCATCTACATATAGTTGACCTACTCTGTACAAAGTGGCGTGGAATTTGACCGAGTATTGGCCGACTTATGGAGGTGGCTGGAAGAGGGGGAGGAGGTGGTGGAGGAGGGTTACCTACCTCACTTGATTTCTCCGTCAATTCTAATTAGAATCCAATGCCCCCACTGCCAGAGTCTCTTCAGCATGCTAGATGACTATTTGGGTCCAGCTTGGCAGTTTCTAGATACTGTGAAATGTCACATGGGCAAATATTACATGAGTAATCATATGGTAGAGGGTCTCTCACCATTGCAACCTTGAAATAGTACCTATCTCAACAGCCACCAGCCCGAATCCGCCAAGACTGGTACCAATTGTTAGCTAGAGTATTCTAGATGCTCAGAAATTATTACTAGCGAACTCGATATACAATTGGTGATGAAACAGGGGGGGTAGATGGTGGGCAAAAATCCGCCAGCTTCATGGACTATCACTCACATTTTTAACTTCCTCAAATCTTGTCTAAATGACTTCATTTCTTTATTGACAGGTAGCACTTGGACTGATCTATCGCATTGCAGTCTCCGATATTCTCTCTATTGTGTAGTTGTTGAGTAATATGCAATCATTTGCAATTTTCGAAAAAATCCCGGGATTTGTTAGGATAGTTTTAGTTCGGCATTACCGTCCCGTCTGAATTCCGAGGTTCACACTGCATGTTCGGTGTTGGTTAATTTTTTATTGTCTTCGGTAGAGACCCCCACGCCCGCAACCAACACAACCACAAATTTGAAAGTTAGTCACGTGGGGATTGATTGCGTTTTGTCGATTGAAACGCTCACTCCCACTAAGCTGCCGCGGATGAAATGCCAAGGGTAGGAAAAAGACAATGTTACAGGCAGGATTGGTTCTAATTTATACTATCAATCCATCTGCGTGTAACTACCGAGCCTACAACAAGAATACTGACGCCTGGTAACATGCGAGAGCCATAACTAGAAAGAGTTAGCTGGGATCTCCGGAAAACCACATGATGCGTTGAATTGTTTCCCGTATAGTCGTACCGCTGGTAGATATGACTTAATTCTGTGCGTCACCCGGTTGTAGCCCAGATGTCGCTGTTAAAAGTATAGAGATACAGGAACTTGATTGTACTATCTAAGAGGGTTTTATTCAGTCGTCCAAGTACGAATCCGTACGTACTCATCTATGTACAGAAACGGCTGAACACCGCAAACCCATATGAATAGCAGCCCAGTAAGCTGTACGATGGCTGAAATCTATTTATGCAATAGTCGCCTCCGAACTTCTGGTAAATGCATACAAGATCCTCGTATATATGTCGAGTCTTTGCTTTTCTCTCTTCCTTCTGAACAATAAGCTATACATTCTCACGCAGTTCTCCCCTTGACATCCGAACAGTTGCATATGTATTGGTCTAAAATGGAGCGGACCTTCGTTTAGGATTAAGGCGCGATTAGCGTCTATGACGAACTTGTGCTCTGCTGAGTTTCAACTCTTGTGTGGGATAAGGCGACCAAGAACTACGTAGGCAATGTGGCTCCACCCTGTTGCAATGCTGAAAGTCAGTTAATCACGTCATACTCCCTCGGGCGGGGCAACTAAAATTCCACCTACGTGACACTGGGCTGGTTCCAAACCCTAGGGTCGGGGCGGATGTTACCGGTAACGGGAACTAACAATATCCACCATTATCAATTGTGAATCCTTGATATTTCTGGACGTCGGCCGCTAAGTAACATACGAAAGGACAAGCGATATTACGTAGCCGGTAACATTCAGCCCGCACTTGTCCTTGCACAGTTGATCTAGTTTGGGGACACTTTTGATTCGTGTTGGGTAGTTGAGAGAATATAAGTGTGCTCATATATCCCGGGCTCACTGTTTTGTTTGGTAATGTATATGTCTGTACACCGCCATTGAGCCGAAGTCATCAAATGTAATGCCCGGGGGTAACGCGGGTAGGAATTCTCAGCCCAGAAAATTGAAGTCTGGGACGGAGACATGTCTACGCTTGGATGGGATGGACAATGGTGATGTCTGACCTCATGTACTTTCGGAAACATGTAATATTACACACGAGAGGTTAAAATCAAAGATGACTCGTGGTACAAGTTTCAGGATGGATGGCGGCGATACCAGAGATAATGCGATCAAATTAGATTAGACATGTGGCATAAATATATCTCAGCCTTCCTATGGCCGGAGGTGATGCTTCGTATGAGAGATTGCTGTTGCGCTAATGGTATTCAGCCGTCTCTATACATGGAGGCATACGCACGCAGTCGTTCAGGGACTACCGTATGTGTATGGCCTTTGTGGCCCTCTTAAATAGTTCAATCAAACTTCTTTATCTCTTTACATATTGAAATAATGATGATAGAAAAGCTTTTTGTTCTATCTACGAGGGAACTTGTAGGATCTTGGTGTAGCATTCAGAGTATGCATTGTACGCATGCATGTGCACTCAGCTGTCATTTCCAGCTGAGTCTTAAATGGCCACCTCTGATAATACCCGTTACCCCTAACTGAGGCCCATAAGCTTTATGTTCTAGTCCAGTCACGGAGGATGTCCCTCCGCGGAGAGACAGGTCCAGCCACGGAGTCCCACCCTCAGTGACTGGTCTGGTTCATTCGCGGAGTGTACCCCTGCACCCCACCTCCCTGACTGGACTGGTTCATTCGCGGAGCATACATACAAATTGCTAATTTCACTCAACGCCGTGGTGCAACTACACTTACACTATGCTCCAGATTCTATCTTGAAACTAGCTCTTCTTCTTTGATGCCTTCTTCCTCTACATGGTCCTCTTTCTCCTCCTGCTCGCCCACTTCCGGGTACTCTCCAAGACCCTCTCGTTCCTCAACGTTGAGTTGTGTCAAATCACTATCGTCGTCATCCTCTGCGCCATCGCAAAACTGTACGAGTCACTTTCAGGCTCTTTCAGGCATTCGCTGGTGCAAATGCAAACCCAGAAGGTGTCAGGACTCAGACAGGAGCCAACTTTGACAGTACGGCAAACTTTCAGGCAGTTCGCCGGCTTTCGCTGCATATTTCCTTTCACACAGATACACTTTCATGCTTTCTTGCAGATGAGGCTGCAGCAGTATACTCAAGGTTATCTGGTATGGTACACTCGAGGTTGAGCCGCCAGCGTCGAAAGCTCTGGCCAGCAGACTAGCCAGCCTCCTAGCATACGGACTTAACTCATTGTCTGATCTCAACTTAGACTTAGTGAAGTGGTATTACTACCTATCATAGGGCCATCAGTGTCACCACCATGTCCATGAAGATCTAGTAGACTGTCGATTATCACTATATGTTCATGTTCACACTCAACACTCTCACTCACGCTTGCACTCACACCGGCCCAATTACCCTGAAAATCAAGCTGCGGATTCCACTGGCAAATCTGATTTGAAGATCTCCTCTCCCTATGAGTCCAAGTATCGCCATTGACCCAGTACCTTTGACTTGAATTCTCAACACCATGGCCATTGGATATCGTGAGATTCTCAGGCTGAGACTACAAGTGTGGGTGCCAGAGTTGGTCGCCGAGTTAGTTAATCACAGGAATCAACTTGTCAAACAGTCTATTGATATCAGGAATCGTGAATACGAACTGTAAATCTAATAAGTTAGTTGATTTTCAAGAACTCTCTCTTTCTGCTGTGTAACCTTATACTGCTCAGTTGAAGGTGCCTTTTATTCATACCCTGGGGAATTCTCTCGATACTCGCAAAAGGTGGTGAAGGTCGCTGCCGGAGGGTTCAAAAGACTAGCTGCATCGCAGGAAAGGTTCACTTCAAAATACCAGCAGTGTCTCTTCGATAGACCAGCTGCAGCTAGTGCGAAAGAGGTCCTGCGGCGAAAGAGCCACTGCAGCGAAAGAGCCACTGCAGTGAAAGGGCCACCGCAGCGAAAGACGCCAAAAGAAGTGAAAATCTCCAAGGCTGAAAAGGCGCGAAAGAGCGAAAGTGTGTGGAAAGCAGCCAGCAGCCTAAAAAGCACGTGCCATAATCAGGAACTTTCAAAGTACAGTCGAGTATCGCGATGTGGGCTGAATGCACGTAGTTGCTCTGGGGTGAATTCAATTGCATTGATTAAGTTCAGCTGGATATGGCCAACTGAGTGTGCATACATGCGTGGGCATATATGTGCAGAGTATTCACCGAGTGTACACTCGGTGAATGGACCAGTTCATTCACTGAGGTGTGGCGCAGGGGTATACTCCGCGAATGAACCAGTCCAGTCACTGAGGGTGGGACTCCGTGAATGGACCGGTCTCTCCGCGGAGGGACATCCTCCGTGACTGGACTAGAACACTTTACAAAGAGTGGCGATCCATATATGCAATAAGATAAGTTGAGTTTCTTTGAGGTATAACCCATGATACATTAGCCACTAGATAATGTGAAATACTTGTTAGGTACCTACTAAACTCCGATAGAAATTGATAATGTGGGGTCTTATGAAAGCATAAGCCTGAAAATCTGGAAGAGATTCCTTCCAAGCACCGATGGCACAAGGAGGTGTTTGAAAAGGTAAACAACAGCTCCCTTAGTATATAGGGACAATGTCCTCCGTCGAAGTGAGATGTATGCGCTGCAATAGGTCCCAGTGATTGTTGAAAAGAATATATATACTCAAAAACAATCATATTTGACCTGCAACATGCAGGCTTACTAACAGTCTAGACAGCTGCTAGTCATTCAGGGTCTGCCATTGTTGCTCATGGCAGGGTATGTATAGATGTGTAAAGCCACCTAGGGCCCTGAGCCGGGTTCTAATGGGGGGCTGCCGTACCTTATCAGAGGGTTTTTTTTAGATTTTTTTTAGATTGATAACCACTTATTTCACTACGAATTACATAGCATACAACACTCGTATCACAATTCTGGGTGCAAGAACCTTGTTATAACAAGTATATATGAGCACGAATTTGATTGAAGCCAGTCACCGCCGTATCACTCGCTTCACCTTACTATCACTCGGCTCACACGCGGACTTAGTTGTTACTATGATCTGAAGGGAAGTCGCCGATACACTAAGATCGCCGGATTGACTCACAGGCTACGGACTCACAGTCGTAGACTCATCCGCGAGTTTCGCTCGCCACCGCCACCGCCACTGGTATTTGCAATCATGAGTTTCCATGGACCTCCATGGTGTTCCAGGCTCTCACGGATATAAGGACAGAGCTTCTCCTTAGATAATAGAATAGACTTCGTCCGCTTTACATTCGTAACACCAGTTGTTGCATGCGTACCGGCATCGTCAGCCTCAGATCCGTTTGCTAGCTCTTAAGCAGTTGGTGTTTCGTCTGTATCAGGAGAGCGTCTCATTGCAGTGCAAACGGATATGGAAACAGATATAGATCTGGATATGGAGATAGGAGCCAATTCTGTTTCAGGCCTCGAGAGATCAATCAATGAACAAGTCTTTCTAGCATCCAAAGTAACACCAGTTGTTGCTTGTATATATAGAGCTGACACGAGCTGACCGTTAGTAGGGCTGAGGCACACTTCTCTCATATATCACTCGCGTCTTTCTCCTTCTCTCTTCTCTCTGTATCTAAACCTATACACACAAACCGTTCTTCCTATATTCTCAACTCCAGTTGTTAAAAGTAGAGAAAGAGAAGCTTGATTGTATGATCTAAGAGGGCCACAAAGGCCATATACATACGGTAGTCCATCTACGAATGCGCGAGTACGCATTGATGTATAGTGACGGCTAAATACAGCAATTTCCCATATGAGGCATCATCTCCGGCCATGCGAAGGCTGAGGTATATTTATTCAACACCAGTTGTTACAATATTAAGGGGAGAACCGTGTGTATAGATTCTATGATACAGCGAAGAGAGCAGAGAAATAGAAAGGCTTGACTGATATACAGAGAATCATTAGATAAAACTTTAATACTTTGCTACTTGAAATCACTTACTACTCGCCACCACTGGATATAAGCAACACTTCCCTCTCCATAAACTCAACTGTTGACTAGGGTTTCGGCCCGGTAACTTAGTCTTCGGTGCTGGTGGACTCGGGTATGAGGCCGGTGGCTTTCGGCCCCCATTGGCCTCGCCTGCCCCCATTGGCCTCGCCTGCCCCCATGGGCCTCGCCAGCCCCTATGGGCCTCGCCTGCCCCCATCGGCCTCGCCTATCCCCACCGGCCTCGCCTGCTCCCATGCCGAGGAGGAAGCCTAGCCTCGGCACTAGTACTCGGCTTCGGGCTCCGGCTTTGGCAGTCGGTATGGAGTTTTCCTTTTCTCTCACTTTCGTATATAAGTCTACTGTTTTCCTTCCTTTCTATCGGTAGACAATTCTTCTTCTTCTCTTCTCCTCTCTCCTCTCATGTCAACATCAACAGCCGCAGCAAGAACTTCAGCACTGAGCTAAATAACAGAGCTACCGACCAAGGACCGATCTAGTCAACTGATAAAAGCCGCGATGCAGGAAACTCCCCAGAAACCTACACCATCCCGGAACAACAAAGAGACAATAGTAAGTAGTTCTCAACAAAGAGAGATACATAAATTTGATGCTCCAATAAAATCGACAAACTGATGATAAGATGCTGGAGCTCGTAGCGAAAACCCCATAACCAAAGAAATGGCAATACTTCCTCCAAACTCCATGAACTCAGTCAAGCTGGTAACAGTAATACAAAAGGCGCTCCGTGAGCCCACGGTCAAGCATGCACAAACTTGATCATGAACCTACAGACAGCCATAGCTAATGAACATGGATCCCGCGAACCCGCAGTCAGATCGGACAACCAAGGGCCCCGCGAATCCGCAGACGGGCCTGCCCTGTGAACCCACCGACGGGCAACAACATCGTGAAACTACAGACAGGCAAAGATAACAGTAGTGTGAACTACGGGATGCAAACAGGATGGGATTACTGTGCAAAACTGTTCCATGTAGGGACTGCATGGATATGAAGCAATCTCCTAAAAAATCCCGGGATTTTTTTCGAAAATTTCGAATAATTACAAATTACTCGGCAGCCACTCAATAGAGAAACTATCAGAGACTGGGCTGTGATAGATAAATCCAAGGGCTACCTGTCAATCAAAATTCAAGTCATTTGGACAAGATTTGAGGAAGTTGAAAATGTGAGTGAGAGTCCATGAAGCTGGCGGATTTTTGTCCATCTTTTAACCCCCCTGTTTCATCATCAATTGTATATCGACTTCCCTAGTAATCATATCAGAGTATATATAGCATGCTAGCTGACAACCAGTATTTGTCTTGGCAGATTTGGACTCGTGGTTGTTGAGATAGATACTATTTGTATGTTGCAAAAGTGGGAGACCCTCTACAATTGCATAACTTAGGTGATTTTTGCCCATGTGACAATTCACAGTATCTAAATACTGCCAAGCTGGCCCCAAATAGTCTTCTAGCATGCCAAAGAGACCCCGGTAGCAAAGGCACTGAATTCAAACCTGAGTTGGTAAAGAAATCAAGTGGGGTAGGAAGACCTCTTCCTCCTCCTCCACCTCTACCACCCACCCCCATAAGTCCGCCAATTCTTAGTCAAATTCGATGCCCTTTGCACAGACTTGGTCAACAATATGTAAATAGATTCCGTGTTATCGTTAGCCAGGTAGTGGGACTGGCTGTAGATCGGAAGGGGGTGTCCACCACCTCCCTGGCGGCCCCCCCAAGTGGTTCTCAGCATGGCCAGGAGCGGGGGGGGGGGGGGTCCACTAGGGGGTGCCATTTGCAAGAGGTTTAAACGACAAAGGCATCTCTTTTACACGAAAATGGTGTTTACATACCATGTTTGTTGTTTAACAAGATGCCATTCAAATAATAAAAGACATTTCGCTGCCAGGAATTGAACCTGTGAATTGAAGAGGCCAATTAATTAGTAGTTGAACTACTTACCGCTATACAGTGTACGCATTTATATACTGAGCTGGTTCCACATACATCTATGGCCGCTGTTTGACATACACCATCCATGCAAAAATGAACATTGAAACATTTCGAGATTTTTCAGTGAGATTTTTACTGCACCTACACCCCCTTCACTCACCATTGTTTAATCTACACTACAGCTATAAGAGATGAAATAGCATCCTGACGCCACGTTATAGTTTAGAGCAAACGATTGCACTACAGATTAAATGTTTTTTACACCCCAGTGTTTGATATAAACTATCACATGGCATTGAAACGGAGTTTTTGTGGCTTTTAAACTCCGCAACACCAAAACCATGTACCCTAGGGCATTACATGGTAATAGATATGACAGTAGGTATGAGTGTTCGGTATTCGGTATAAAGAGGGTAGCATGCACCAATCAGCTATTTTACATTAATATGTCAATTTCCTAAGTGAAGAGAGCTTCCCGTTTCAACATGCGCTACTAGCACCCGGCACCTTCGGCACGAGATGTTTGTAGGAGGAGGATATCGCGCAGACGATGAAAGCGACCAAGGGTTAGGGTTCTGTATTGTGAGATTTCATGTAACCATAGTTTCACTGATAGAGATAGAGGGTACCCCACTAGGCTCATAACTTGTTACGATATTAAGTGGAGAACTAAATGCATAGATTCTATGATACCGAAAGAAGAGAACGATAAAGGAGAAAGACTCGACTTATACTAGTCGAAAAACCAAGTTTGGGGACACCAGAAACTTTAACCCTGTCAGCATTCCCCACACGTTGTTCCGCTTCGTATCGACAGGTGCATATAGGCGGCTTGTATTCCCATTGCCCTGAGGCCATGCAGCTTGGGGCTTAATATTTACAAGATTGTGAGGCCCTGCAGGGTTGTAGTTGTGAACCTCGAAGCCCTGAGGATAAAGCGGACGTGAATCCTCAGCCCGGGAAATTACAGTCTAGGATTGTGTATAGCTCTACCTATTCGGGACGAACAGTTGCAAACCCTGCTTTAGGAAGCCTGTGAACCTATATCGATTGATTGCATGCCTATACCCCGTCATGCCCACTGCGTTTCTTGTAATCAAGGCACCCGAATATCCTATACCATTGGTAATGACATGCAACAAGGATCCCTTAAGAAGATGCAGCCACACTGGCATAGCTTAAAATATCACTCAGCAAATGGCATCTTGCTTGGTAAGCACGAAGTGGTGTTCTCATATATTTTGGTACATTTACTACGTCATAATAGCGCATGTTACGTTTAAAGATGTATAACGACAAGAATCGAAAATCACGATACGGTCACGATACCCAACACTAGATCGTTGCCAAGTTCTTTTATTCTTTGACTCGGGGCTGTCGTCGCCGGAAGGATGAGATATCGTTCATCTGCCTCCCCACCCTCCTCCTAGACACTACCGCAAGGTAAGGGTTCTTATCGGTTGTACATGTGTACTAAGTTGTACAAATATATAGATGAATTTATCGACTCTGAGAACTTATGAGGGGATGTATGGTATCGCTTGACGGGAAAATCCACTCTCGTGCTATGGACTTGTATTTACTACCAGATAAGAAGCCACTTTCCACCAAATTACTATGTCACAACTCGGTGGAAGTTACATGGAAACTGCATGTAGAAACTAGTAAATATTACTCCCAGATATGTGGACACGTGTCACTAAGCGCTATCGCTAACGCTGCCACCCCCCACTCTGTTCTGTAAGCGTCATCGCACCCAACCGAAAATCACGGGAAACCGTACTAAATTACTGCGGGCCAAAAATTAAGTCCGAGAAGTCACAATCATTTCGGATAAGAACAGTTGAAGTTGCGATATACCTAACTATGCGACTTCATTACGAATTCCAAACATTCCATTGAGTAGCACTTGAATTCCCAGAGTTATAGTTATTATGTAGAAATCTTGTTTACTCTACTAAAACGACGTGGCTGTAAAGTATTTTAACTTTTAAGCTGCAGGTAAAAATTGTCAGATACTATAGTATTATAGTGATCCTACCAACCACCCCAAGAATTAATGAGTTATGATTTGCTGTCCGAGTATTCGCTTGCATATGCAGATGTGGTTGTAGCGTTGCATGGTGCATTATTCCAGTACCCAACCATTATAAACTAGAGGTAGCGCAGGCAAACTATCATCTGACGAGCATCTACTGCGTCATATGGCACTATAACCCCACCTCACTCGACAATGTTCCAATTTGAAATACGAGAACATATGCATCCTTCGATTGAGGCAATATCCTGAAAGGAAAATTCAAATGACTGTGTTATTCCGGAATCTTGCCTTCAACACTGAATTCGAATACTTGGATTCAAGACATTTAGTTCTCGTAACGCTCCTGTGATATTTAAGTCTAGCGATCCTAAGCAATTATCCGATTGTAGTTCCAAAACGAATACTACATAGTGACGAATTTCATTGGATAGTAGTGATTTCTATAGCTTTCATCACTTTAGCCTCAATAGGGTAATGGTTTGGAGCGTGTTCGTCACTGAGTGACCAACCCCCAGTTCCGGCAAGTCCCTGGAATATAAGTTTTTGAACTACAACCCGCTCAATCGCTAACTCTCCATGGTACTCCATATTCCAGCTGGCATAAACGATCATCAACAACATTTCAACTAGACTATGGAAGGCCTCTCAGTAGCAGCGTCAGTCGCGAGCCTTGTTCAGATAACGGCAACGGTCATCGATTTTATTTCTACTATGACAGAGACGTCTAGAATCGCACAAAACGTACTTGCCGAACTCCGCGAACTGGAAGCGATTTTTCATCAATTGCAGGACTTTATACTTAATTTTGACGAAGGAAATGGCAACGATCGAAAGTCAATGATATTCGTCAACCAACTGGTCGCTACCCTCACAGGATGCGTGTGTTCCTTCGCCGAGCTCGAGCAGGTACTAGATGGCCTGAACATCAATGATAATGCTGGTGTCCTTCTCCGTCTATGGGGTACCGCGAAGTGGGCGCTCAAGGATCCCGATCTGGTTCGAATTCTCGACAATTTGCAGAAGCATAAATTGTCACTTAATCTAATGCTGACTATTATTACCTGGTTTGTAGCAGCCCATTGTCTATACATCCACGCTGGGCTGATGTTGACTATTATGTACCAGCAAATCAACGCAAATGGCACAGCATACTATGACACAGTTAGCACAATCCGTGCAGGCGGTACTACGGTCGGATCAAGTACTCTCTGAACGCATGGCAGCATACGACTTCCCCAATCCAAAAGACAGATTCGATTCTTCTACAATTCGATCGGTGTCAACTGTCGCAACAGTCAATAGCCTGCGGTCGTCAGTAGTATTATCGTTTGAGGGGACACTCGCTAAAGCCCGTGTATATCAAAGAGCAGCGAGGAATACGTCAACACATTCCTTCAAGACTATTATAACTTCCGAATCTAAATGGTCCCAGCTCAGTGGGCTGAGCCTGTCTCAAATATCAGACATTTCTGTTGTCCGCCTACCGATTTTTATCCACGAGCTTCAGAACAGTCAATTGTTGCAATGTAATGAAGCCCAGACTAGTAACGGATCAACTGCGCTACATAAAGCAGCTACCAGAGGAGACGCCGTCACCCTTGGGCAGCTTGTCCGGCTCGGTGCCAACAAAGAATCTAAGGATAAATATGGAAGGACGGCGCTACACTTGGCGGCTTACAACGGGATGAATGCTATGGTTAGTCTGCTTATGGGCGAATTCGGTGTCGACAAGGAGGCCAAGAACAATGATGGGATGACGGCACTACACTTGGCGGCTGATAATGGGATGAATGCCACGGTTAGTCTGCTTATTGGCGAATTCGGTGTCGATAAGGATGCAAAAGACAACAATGGGATGACTGTGCTACACTTGGCTGCTTACAAAGGGCAGAATGCCACGGTTAGTCTCCTTATGGGCGAATTCGGTGCCGACAAGGAAGCTAAGGATAACAATGGGAGGACCGCGCTACACTTGGCAGCATACAAAGGGCAGAATGCCACGGTTGGTCTCCTTATGGGCGAGTTTGGTGTCAACAAGGAAGCGAAGGACAACAATGGGATGACGGCAGTACAGTTAGCTGCTTGCAAAGGGCAGAATGCCACGGTGAGTTTGTTTATGGGCGAATTCGGTGTGGATAAAGAAGCCAAGGACAACAATGGGAGAACGGCGCTACACTTGGCGGCATATAAAGGGCAGAACGCCACAGTTAGTCTGCTTGTTGCAGGAAGCCCTAAGGTTCATGATCGTGACTGTCTCATTAGACTTCACGCCATGACTGCCCTTTTAGACTTCACACGATGCTCGCCCTCATGCTCATCATATATAAGACGCACCTTTGTCCGTCTCTCTTGTACCTACAATCAACTCACTCATTCACTTCAACAGGTTATGAGCCCGGCGGTCGCTACTGACTAAAATCACCTAATTTTTTTTATCTTCCTTCTATCATTCCACGACCTTCCAAAAACCTCGTCGACTACAAAGACCTCCGAAACCCTCGAATACACCGTCCTCCAACCCTTACAAAGACCTCCGAAAACCTCGAATACACCGTCCTCCCACCCTTACAAAGACCTTCAAAACCTCGGATACACCGTCCTCCCACCCTCACCAAGACCCCCGAAATCTCCGTCCTCCCGCTCACACCGAGACCCATGAACTCCGTCCTCTTACAAGACCCTCGAAAACTCCACCCTCCCGCACAATGACTACCGAAACTTTCAAGAGCGCTTACGGCAACATCCATAAGTTGACCGAAAACAACTACCCCATGTGGAAAGAGAAAGTGCGGTGAGTAATCATGGGAGCAGACGCTTACGAGATCATGACTAGAGAAGAGCCTGAGCCAGAAGGCAATACCCAGGAGGGCCGTACCGAACTGCGAAACTGGTGAAAACGACGAAACAACGCCCAATCCATCATCTATATGGGATGCTCCGACCAGATCCTCCCACATATCAAACACACCATCGATCCTGCAGAGATGTGGGATATCCTCCACGATCGATTCGATGACACGCTCACCAAACTCGGTCGAACGCAGATCCTACGCAAATTCCACGCCTGCCACCCAGCAAAAGACGAGAAGATGACGACCTACTTCACTGACCTGATCGACTACCGCAATCAGTTGGGCGGCTCTGCCGAAGAGATCTCTGAAGACAGCTTTGTCACTTATCTCTTTACACACATACCGAAGGAATTTGCCACAATGATCAACATCTTCGAATGGCAAGCCCCGCCTCCCACCTCACAACACATCATGGATGCCATTCGATTGGTTGAAGAGAAGGTGGCCTTCGTGACCGAAATCGCGGACGCCTTGACTGGTGCCGTCCTGTACTCTCAACGCGGAAGTTATCGTGGTCGTGGGCGTGGGCGTGGTGGAAGTGGGAGATTTGGACGACAAAAGACGTACCGATGCACCAACTACAAGATGGACAATCACACCACCGAAGCATGCGGCAAGGGGAAACGCGCTCAGAGCGGAATCAGCAATTCTGGCGGAAATGGCAATTCTGGCGGAAACGGCAATTCCGGTGGAAATGACAGCTCTCGAGACAATGCTGGAAGAAGTGATGAGACAGTGTGCTACCATTGCGGGATCCCAGGCCATATCAGACCCGATTGTATTCACTACAAACGAGTGAAGGAAACACGAAACAAAGTTCGAAAAGGCACAGCTTCAATCGCCACCGCTGGAGATCGAGATCTCCTTTGACTATCCGGTCATGCTCTCACCGCCTCCGCCCATACAACTTGGGTCATTGATTCCGGGGCCTCTCACTATATGTGCAACAATCGCAGCTCTTTCAAGTCATTCAAGAAACTACGCCGACCTATGCTCATTGAACTTGGCGATGATAACACGGTAAGTGTAACTC
>Ga0307515_10009553_pt1 | contig 18739 bp, 21 predicted proteins | sample 17_EM_MG_FD_194513 | JGI IMG/M metagenome (GOLD analysis project Ga0307515, IMG submission 194513) | Populus trichocarpa ectomycorrhiza microbial communities from riparian zone in the Pacific Northwest, United States - 17_EM | ecosystem: Host-associated > Plants > Roots > Unclassified | place...
GGACATATGGGTGCCGCTATGAAAGATGTCATCCCTTCCTCACTTATTCTCTCGACGACGCCGTCCGACACCAGCGATCCCATCATTTCGATCATCGCCCCTTTGTGTGTATCCCCGCCAATGGGCGGCCGTGGTAAGTCCAAACGAATCTCTCTCTTGTCTCCCTGTTCATCCCTTTCCTCCTTCTGTAATTGGGATGCGAACTTTACTCACATCTTTCTTGCAGCAATAAACGATACCATGCTCAGATTGACTTGCAGAACCACCAGTCACGCTGCCCGTGATTGAACTTACTTAAAACTGCATTCTGGACGTATAGATCGTCTTTCCACGTTTTGACCCAGTTCTCGTTTTAATGTGTGTTGATTGTCCCTCTACTAGACCCTGTTACGCATTAGTTCCCTTCTTACTTTTAACAGAATATTAATGTTCTCGCTATAATTGCTACGGTTCGATTGTTTTTCTTTTTGCAATCCCTGCCAGCCTTGTTTCTTCGTCTCGACGTTACTTGTCTCATCTGTCCGGTGATACAATAATTCTTCTCGATTTGATACGCGTTTTGCGTCTTGTCCACTATATAAGATAGGTAGCAGTATACCCTAATGAAGCGAGGGTTTTTTTGTTTTCCGACAACTATGCATCCTCCAAATGATAGTGTCTCTGACTTATATACCCACTAAATCGGTACTGCCACTATAGTCTGGTGTCCTGGTTTGACTACTTCCCCCGATTCTATTAAGATCCATGCAAATCGAAGCTATGCAAAGTTCCGCTTAGGTTGGGCTCCCTTTATATCACCAATGTGTGATCTATATGCATTTGTGGTAATCAATTATGTATCCGCGCACGGTGGTAAGAAATGAGAAGAATCTGAACTATTCACGCTGCCGTGTTCTCGGCGCGCTGGTCGAACGCGCATGGCATTTGGCTGTGGCGGGGGGAGATCCAAATATACCATTAGTTTCTCAACCCAATGTCTTTTGGTACCCTTCCTTTTTCTCATTTATTACGACTATCGATCGCTTACCACTTGGACCCTGCCATCTCCCATACCCCAAGATATATGAACGGTCGCTGATTGGCTTATCGATCGCAAAAGGATGAGGCTAAATTGAGGTTCTTGGACAACTCAAATTGGGATCGTAATAGCAATTTTAGCTCCCATCATCGTCCAATCCGTCCAGTTGGACCTGTCGACTTGTCGCTACCAATAGGCGTGTTGCCAATCGCCTATTGTCCTGAGGGACTTTAGTCGAAGGCTTGCGCCGTGCTGAGCGATTACCGTTGTGTGCTTTGTTCTCGTGTTGCAGTGAATTTGACACGTCTCCTCAAGTGTCCGAATTAGTACGACAGTCGAGAGAAGGGGGTGGTAAACCGGCTCGCTGGTGACGGGGCTAGCAGTCCACAACGATGTCCGGCGGAGAGCGGGATTGGCTGGTGGACCTTGGGGCCTGAAAGAAGCCGCCATCGCTTCGAGAATTGCCTCTAGACGTCTGGACGTCTGGACGTCTGAGTCGCTCTCCCGCGCTCACATGTGTCAAGACACGTCTTGACTGGAGCTCGCAGACACCATCCTTTGTGATCTCATTTGCCCTTAAAATCTCGGCCTTCCTTGTAAGTTCATCAACTCTCCGCATCGCTCCCTTTCGTCCATTTGTGGCTTTGGTGCACCCCGTTATGGACCGCTTCACCCCCACCATCTGGAGACAGAGCCACGCACAACATAGCTATAGTGAAGACCCGAACCAACCAATAAATATACCACCTATAGGCGAGTCATCATCTATCTGAGAGTCCGTTGCGTTACTAACGGCACCTCAGACCTGGCGTCTCAAGGTTATATGGCTAGCCCCAATGACTCTGGATATCGGCACAATGGTGATGTGATACCTATCGCCGGTCCCAGTACATCAACAATGCCCCACACTTTCAACAATGCGCCTGCTCTCTCAGCTGCACCCGGTACGCATTCCTAAGTATTATTCCCGGCCGATATCAATCTATTGTTCTAGTGTCCTCATTCCCTAATTCATCTGTTGGTCACCCTGCCAATGCCCCACACGGCCAATTCATGAGCCATTACTCTGTACACCAGCCCACGGAGCACTACCTTGGACCTTACACCTCAGCCACTGTCATGGAACCTTCTTCGTTTCCCATCGATTTGACACCTTCCACAAACACCAATCCACCGCAACTTCCTGCCTCTTTGATTTCCCATCCGGGGAACCTCGGTGCCACAAACCCATTCAGCCTGGATGCACAGGGACACATGTACCCCACGTTTCTACAGCCGCCGCTACCTACGACCTCAAATGAAGTCCCGTTCTTTTCACAACCACCCTCAAGGTAAAGCAACCATCTCGTTCTGGGTCCGTTCTTATGGCCAATGATGCACAGCTGCTCTGCCGACATTGCTATAGGACCGACTCCTTCCATAAATGAGTTCGCCGCACCGTTTGGAATGCAAGAGCCACCACTTGGTTCTCGACTCAACCATGTCCCTGATCCTGAGGTGCACGAGGCCTACCGAGGGTTCGTCCACTACTTGCATAGATGTTCCTGATCCGTTGATATTTTTACTCAGTGCTCGCCTGCAAACCGTGCTGAAAGACCCAAATTTTCAGCAGCTCATTTCTCCTGTCACAATTAGACGTGAGAAGAGGGTCGTCCTTGAACTGTCCTTGCATTCATATTTCCATCCAATCGGCTACTGGGGTTGGGGGGGTATCCAACTCCCACAGACCCGCTCTGTCAAATTCGGTCAGCAAAGTGTTTTGGGAAATCTGCTCAGGTTGTCCATCCAGGTGTCGGGATGTTCACCAGGTGCTCCAAACGTTCAGCCATGCCCCAATTGCTGGGACCGAGAACGACGAGCCATCGCATCGAACCCGCAACCATACATGATTGACTTCCAGGCAGAGAATCCCATCACTGCTCTATCCGCACATTTAGACGGAAGCTGCCTCAAAGCGGACGTGACGTTTCATTTTACTTGCTATTCAAAACATCATGGGGGGCCGTATAGGCAAGCAACACTCCCACCTTATGTTTTTACCTTTTATTGACACAGTCTATAGACTGATGATCAAGTTGCACGATGAAGCTGGACGTCTGGTCGCTCACAGTCTCTTGCGATATGAATTCATCGTCAACGCAAACGGCAACTGCGCTAGCAACAATAGGCGACGAGAAAATGCATCAGCACTACAACAGGCCCTCCGACCTGGTTTGAACCCGCCATCAGTCACCGCCCTGGATCTGATATCACCTGAGCCGCCTGCGAGTTCCCAGCGCTCGCAGCTCAACTCGAACTATACGGAACCAGTTCTGCAGAGGCTCTCTCCATCCTATGGTCCTGTTAGTGGCGGTCCGATTATCGCGATTCTTGGAATCAATTTTCCACCGCCTACTCAGCAACACGTATATGTAAAATTTGGCACTGTGGCTGTCTCCACGGTATGATCAGTGTTCCATTTGCAGCAGGAAACTTATCCCATTCTCAGACCTGGCGCAATCCATACACACTTGAGTGCGAGTTGCCCCCTTCTTCGACGTCTGGGACAGTCGAGGTTACACTCTCTCTATATCAAGATCCCGGAAGTCCAAAATTCGGCCATGGTCACTGCTGGTTCAAATATAACTCGGAATATGATCACTTGTCGGTAGTGCCTGCATCTCAGAGGGACATATCTAACATTCGAAATTCCCTCAGCTATGAAATCCTCCGCGTCATCGCAGGTCAAGAACACAATGTAACGTCTAAGACCTGGGATTTTATGATTCCACATTTCCTCCAGAACGTGTCTTCGACCGGTCGGGAATTCCTTCACCACGCAACTCAGCCAGCCCAACCAACAAGTCAGTCTTCCTCGATCGACGCGGGTGAGCTGGAAGGGTGGACCCTCCAATTCCTCGATTCACTTGCCGACAAACCAAGCTGGGGGAATACCGTATCGCTCGTGAATGGGCATCACCAAACCTTGGCGCATCTAGCCGTACTCTTCCGATATACTACCCTGCTCGAGAAAGTCGCCCAATGGGGTATCGACGTCGATGTGCAAGACGTGAACGGATTTACTGCACTTCATTGCGCTTATTTGTGTGGAGACTTGGATTCCGTTGGGATCTTGAAGGGCTATGGAGCGGACGAGGACATCCAGGATAACCTCGGGCGGCGACCGTTGGATATGTATATTCCAAGTACGAACGACCCGGGTAGAGGCTCACCTTCGAGTGACCGGACGTCTATTTCGGTGCAGAGACCTACTGGCGAGGAAGACTGGGAAAGGGTCTCGATGGCCCCCTCGCAACCGAGTAGCTTCAGTGACCATGGAGCTATGATAGATTTTCCAGCTAGTGGGCAAAAATCACTGCATACGCGCGAATCAATCACAAGCCCGAGTGTAGTCCCGGCGTCGGTCGCAACCCCTTCACCTACAGGTAGCAACTCGTTGCTCACGGACGAAGGGGAAAAGATAAAGCGACTCAGTGGGCCCCATCTCTCAGATTCCTCGATCTCTGTGGAACACACCTCGTCATCTTCTCATCTCCCCGATGTATCAGTGGCCGCGTTCCAACACGCCAGGAGCCAAGAGCAGGAACTGAAAGGGCTCAAAATACGGTCTAACGAATCAATTAGTAACCAAGACATGCAATCACCACCCTCCTTGCAGGAGACCATATCCAAACCTAGAAAAAAATCGCCACGTGAGCATGGCGAGAGGGACAGTCCTGGTGAGTACGAGTGGTGCAAAAATAATTCTATGGATTTCATCTATCGCATCAACTTGGCTTCAGCATATCTATTTACGTCTCTATCCAGATCCTAAAGCATCAGAAACCCCCTCTCTTTCTCTCCCGCTTCCCGCCAAGCACAATTGTGACATCCACGAAACCACTTCCCCACTTCCAATTATCCTCGGTTACAACGCCGAGAACGAAGAACGGAGTCCCTTATCTGGAACGGCCCATAATACCAGGCCCGCGATCATTGCCTTCGACGAGGAGGGCGGATTATCATATTTGCACCGGATGATGGCCCTAGGTGGTCCAGGGAGACCGGGGGAAGGTGAGTCGCAATCATCTGGAAGCCTCTTTCCCAGTACTGATATGCACACGTCATTTCAATAACAGGTACAGGAGGAATGCTACTCGTCAAACAGCACCCGCAACCCACTCCACTGGAGACGCACATTCCTGTCAACCCAAACCCAATCCTCCCTGACGGCATATCAACTGATGATCCGTTGTTCATTGCCAGTCAACTTGCCAAATACTATTCAGACTCCCAGGGTCAGGGCCCACCGTGAATAATGCTACGGTCGGCTGAGACGATCCCACACATGAAAATGCTTAAATACTCAGGCACCCCGAGTGGCGCACTTCCCTTGCCCTTGTTTCATCAGTTTCACCCACCCAAACCCTTCTATTTCTGTACTATGCCCAACTCCCTGTGTCGATTTCATAACGTTTGGTTCCTGGTTTGGGATTGCCACAAATAGCCATGGTTTCAGTTTTCGAACCCGTGCCCTTGATAGCTTCAACATATGGTGAGGGTTTCCGTCCATTCGATCTTCTTCATTTTATAGGTGTGTGCTGCTACATGTCTTTTCGAAGAGAGGTTGTAAATAGGATCGTGGTTTCAAATGATGATATGAGTTGGCTGAGAAAAGTCCCATGTTATTTGTGATAATTAGTCAACCCACGACTTGTATGGGCACAAATGCATGGTGGCTTACTCTCCGTCATGGTCGAGGCTTGTGGTGGGAAGTAGGTATTGATTCCTGTTAGAGTTTATTGGTCTTCGCCGCGCTCCGATCTGTGCGCGCTTCTTGCGCCCAGTTTTTCACGTGCTGGTATATAATACAAACTCCGATGGCACTTTCAGACTCAGCTGTTTCCCCCGAAACGCTGAGCCGTAAGTCGCCTATTCTTGTTGTATCACTTTGTTACTTATATCGAGTATCTAGTACTTTAGTCTAGGTACTTAATACACAGCTGTTTCCCCCGAAACGCTGAGCTTACTTTAGTCTAGGCTATTTACGTCAATTCCTTCAGTGAAGCCTTCTGGTGAATGACATATAACAATAATATGTAATGACTCAGCAAGACTGGTCATCAACACGGGGCCATAAATTAATCGAATCGGTGACTCCATCATTGGTCTGGGAGTGAGTTTAATATTTAATATCAGCGCATGCTACAATGACAGGCCTTGTATAATAACACAAGATCCTTGGGCGCCTGGGGTGGACTTATATTTTGGACGCGGGCACCCTGATCTCGTGTCGAGAGGGCACTGAGCATGTCGACATAAACAGTGTGACCAAGTTGCGTGTCATACCCTCCTCGAGGGCCGTACCAAGTCTGGCACTTATATTGGTGATAGGAAAAGCCTGCTTGAAGGTCGGACCTGAATGTAACACCGCTTGCGACGCCCTTTCATATATGTACTAGCTCTTCAGCATCCGCCTCAGGTGTGTCCTTAGTGGGCCAAAACCTGACACTTTGTAGTGGATCCTCTGTCTTCTCACACGACTGAATGATTTGACCAGCATCGGCCTTATTTCATCCTTCTCGCTCTCCTTGATCCATCTTCAATAACGCACCCCGAAAACTTTCACTCTCGGTACAAGAGGGGCAACCAAGGGGCCACTGGATCCTGCATTTGGTTGCTCTGGTCCCGGGGGAGAAACCGATGACGACGACGTTCCTTTCAACCTTCTCGCAACCAAGTTGATGAAGAACTTCTTGCCAAGTCTATCCGGACGCACGAGCCCCAAGACCAATTCCTCAGGCCAGGGTGCAGCTGAAGTGCATTGATTAGGTATTGATCAAAGTATTGGGTATCAAGGTGCAATATACGCGGTCGTAGCCACCTCGTGTTCACCGATTCCCCCCAAACAGAAGCAAGCTCTGCGCTACCCCTCGGTCTATTCCACGCCTCATTCCGTACAGCCATCCTATCGAGTTTCGAAGCACAGAACTCCGACATTGGCTCGATCAAGTGGTCGTCATACGTAAACTGCGTACATACAGGAAGATCATCGCCTCGCAGACAGTGGGTCTCTGGATGATGTGGCCAGATGATCGTGCACTCTTCCATGGATGGGAAAGTACGCCCAGACATCCACTGTACAGAGACAATTTTGATGCTCGTCCGCCTCAGGTGCGGACAATCGGGAGGTCAACGTCGTGATGGTATGCTGAAAGGTGAAGTCGGTATGCTACGAGGACCTCTGGGTTTTCGAAGTGTCTGCTGGGTCCCCCATTTCCCGAACATCGACTTTGAAGTGTCTAAGACGGCTGAAGAGGAAGTGATAGTTCGGTGAGGCGAGGTGCCATAGAGCATTGGGGGTGGCAATCTCGATATATGTGAGTCGTTCTGTCGAAGTGGTTGCGACAGTGTCAAGGGGCTGGTTGAACGACGCGCTCGGCTGGCAAATGCTTGTAACCCTGAAGGCTTCAAGTCGTTCCAATGGTCCAGAGAAGGTCACAGGTAATTCACCTTCCCCTGCTGGTGCTGTGGAAACGTCTGGTTCGTGGGGGAACGTCGTTACATTCAACGTTCTCCACCGCGACATCGTAGTCACGGCCAAAGCCAACCCTTTGTAGTCCCCCCTTGCCTTGGTAGAATGCACGAACGAGCGACGACTCAAGTCCAAGTCGACCACTGTTACATCCAGAGGGACCTGACCCTATTTTCTCCTGTGATGTCCACGTCGTACTGTGACCCGTGACCAAACGCGCGCCGTACTGAGTACAGTAGCACACCAAGACCGACATACGCGCATGGTCGCGAAAAGGATTCTGTTCATACCACTCGATGACGATCCCAAATATTTCTGCCAGCAACTCGGCGGTTGGGAGGTGAAGTATAGGAAATCCAATCTACTATTACATAGTTCACGTAACGAGGTGGATCTTGTGGTTATTTGGGTTCTTTGTAAAATGTTTGAGGTGCGGAGTTGCGGAGGTGATTAAGGTTCAAGGTAAGAAACGTAACACAGCGAGTGTCCGCACACTTAATAGCATCCTGGACCGAGAGAGATGGGAAGAGCTTTCCCATTCCCATACCGTGTATACCGTCTCACTCACGCTCCTAGCTAGGCGTCTGGGTATCCCGTCGCAGACCGAAAGCAATCTATGTATCTGCAGGTTTCCTGCTTCTTTCGGGTCGATCCCCGTTTACAGCCCTTAGAAGAACTCGAATAGGACTTGAGGCAAAAGCTGAGCGAATGACAGTGCGTGCATAGCTTTGGACCAACTGAAAAGTACATCGTACACACCGCAGGAAGTCCGGCCATATAATCCGAGGTATTTACAATGCACGCTAAACGGACGCGCCGTCTCTGGTGGCCATAGCATCATAATCAAATTCGGTACCGGCAGCCTTCGTTATAGAGTAACGACCCACCTTCCCGTGTCAAATGACACTCAACTCATGCATCAGTAACGGATATCAGTCGATTGAGGTTACCTGGTACCCCCAGTATGACTTCACTTACGTAGGTTCACGCGACTTGGACCTGACCATCTCGCACCTTGGTGGAACATCGTTCTCTGTCAGGTTGTGGACGATCTTTGCTACTGATGAAAGCGTTGATCGTCAATTGATATTGGCCTATTAAATAAAACCGAGGACAGGTTTCGAATTCTTCGAGGACATCATTTTGTTGATCAATCATCTGCGAGTGCGCTCGTCGTGACTCCCGACGTGACACGATTGACCAGATGTCTGCTATTCATGTCATCGCTATTTATGTCGTCCTTGCTGCCTCCAGACCCGAGGGATCCAACTTTTTGGTACATTTGTGGCAGTACAGTAGTTAGACGGTCACCGAGCACCGACACTCACCGAGCAACCAGCCCTAGAAACATTGTCTTCGGCCCGATCGATGCTAGAAATATAATACTTTATACTCTTTTTCATCTGCGTGTGTTTTTGGAGTAGCCGACCCTTGACACAAGCCGTGAGTGGTGCCCAATCAGAAAAAGCGATGCCCAAGCTTTGTGACCCTGCTGAGGTGACGGGTGCGGCTCCCAAAATGACCTCAGATAACTCACATGCCTATTCAATGGCAAAGTGGCATCACACTGTCTTCTCGCTCCATCCCAACAAGCATGCCCCAACCAAAGTCGATTGCGTGACTGGAAACAGTGCTAGAAAAAGCAAAGAATGACAAGAGACAAGATAAACTTGAAGACCCAGCCCATCCTCGAGCTTGCCATCAACGCCCCCAGATTGCTCCGGTGGACGAAGATGATGGAGAATGGGTAGACAGAGAGTGTCTGCATGTCGAATTCTAGTGTTTTTGATTACTAGTGCTTACTAGTAGTCTATATTTTATAGTTTTCTTCCCGTTCCTTAGCCCAAATGTACCCAATGGGTCATTGCTCGCTGAGTGACTAAGGCCATTTCTGCCAACGGCCATGCCACGCGAACCAGCGAGCCGGGCATGCTCAAACTTCAAACGTAGATACATGATAACATAAAGAAGTGTTTAGTTGATAAATCTACGCAGTTGCATACATCGTGCCTTGTGGGAAAACTTCCCGCTCGCTGACCGTCTAACTACTGTAGGTAAATGTCGGACCTTCCCGAATGGTTCTGACCCCTGGTATATCCCCCAGGTTATCGCTTTGGATATTCTCAATATCTGGAAAGGAGCCTTGTGAGCTGGCGAGAACGGTCACACGAACCTCTGTTCCGAATTACGCGCCCCGCGGGACACCAGGAGCACTCCCCCCATCGAAGAGTAGTCTCGCCGAACGTCCAAGGTACCACATACAAAAGAAACGGACGAGATGGGGGCTGCCTGTGACTCACTCCCACACAAGAAGGCAAACGTTGTGAGTCCAACAATATGCCTTCGGAAAGGTATATCGAATCCAAGACCATTAAACCCACCCAGCGGCCGGTGCCCCCATACCCGGGATGCAACCGGGATCGGGAAAGGTCATCGAGCATGCGCTGCGCCACTGAGTTAGGAGTCAGACACCGAATGAAAACCCCCTCGAGGCCACCATCCTTATGCCGTGTGTCGCCGAATACAGTTGGGGCATGAGGTAGAGCATCTTGAACACCACCACCTCCGTTCCAAATGGCCCTGGGTGTGCCCAGCTGGGTCTCCGAAATATCGAGTATTTTGGGCTTTTGGACGATCGTAGGCATCATCACATTTCTGGTCCTATGCTGGAGGAGGATATATTATGTAGGTTAAGTGGTACTATTCTCACAACTACACCACCTTTACTAGGTCTTCCGCTAGGTATGCCATCTCCAGGACGCTCGCAGAGGGAGAATTCAAAGCATCCAAGATGAAATACGATCTTTGAGAGACCTCAATTCCGGCCGTGATGGTGCGAACAGTCAAGCGCTTCACAGGATCATCTCGGACCAAGAGCAGTGAAAGAGCTTCCGCATTCGTATACCCTGTACACCGTCTCACTTACGCACTTAGGCGTCTGGATATCCTGTCCGAGACCGAAGACAGTCTATGGTTCAGGTTCTCTGCTTTCTTTCGGGCCGATCCCTGTTTGCGGCGCTTGGAAGAGCTTGAGAAGGACTTGAAGCAAAGGGTTCAACGAATGACAGTGCGTAGCTTTACACCAAAAACTGAAGAGTACCTCATACACACCGCAGGATGTCCGGCTCATGATCCTGGGTGCCCACACTGCACGCCAACCAGACGCAGCTTTACCAACCGCGGAGGTGTCGACTCCTCAAACACATGAGGCTGGTGCAACTCACCAGCCCGCTCAATCCGCGTCCCGCGCCTTCTCTAGTGGCCATAGCACCATAATCGAATCTATGCCCCGTACAGGAAACCTTCGTCATAGACCAACGACCCCTACTAGTGAAGCTACAGGTCGAAGTTTCAACCGGCCAGGTGTTGATCCATATCTAAGGGCTGCTTTCAACGACGACGATCCTCTTAGAATCCTCCTGGATCGTATACTCGTGTCAGATTGGTGCCAACAGAGTGAAGAGGAGCCAGTTTATGGCTCTCAGCAGGACCGGGTCACAACAAATCTCGCTCTCCCGACGCTTCAATTGCATAAATCTATATTTTTTGCTTTTGTCCAGGCATGCACCGGGAAAGATGAATTTCAATGTCTCATCTGCCCAAAGCACTTGCGCTTGCAACGCGTTCTCCGCCACATTAGATCACACTTTGATATCCGGCCATTTGTTTGCCATGACTGTCCAGATTGCCGTCAGAGCAAGTGCGCCTTTTCCATTGCTTTCACCCTCGCCGTCGCTAACTTACTCCCAGAGCCCCACACCGTGCAACCTGTCTGGAAGGTCTAAATGAGCATATACGAGCGAGGTTTGCTGGAAAACAGCCGTGCAGTATCTGGTACGTTGACATACTATTCTTCAGTTTACCTTGAACACGGCTCTTAACGCATTTTGACCTAGTGGCGATCTCTTCCGCAAAGGAAACATGACTCGTCACATGCAAGAGCAGCATTCACGAATATGACACCCCAACCCATGATCCGTGATTGAACTCCTCTTGGCTGTTCTTTGGGGTATTCTTTCATAAGCACCCTCGTCATCGTATGTATTCCCCCTTAGAAAGGTTTACTGCTTAATGGCACTCTGAACGGTCCACAAAACCAGCGAGTGCTTTTGCAATGTTACTGAGTCCAAATTACTATCTAAAACGTCGCAGCGGATGTGGAGCAAATAGAGAAGAGAATATTGGGGGTAACCAAACCCCTTGGCTTAACGGTTGTGCAATTGGTTCAATCGTGGACCAAGTGGCGGCCGGCGGTCTAGATAAAGCTGCTGCTAAACTGATCACAACTGGGTTATGTCAGGTTACGCGTGATTTGACCGATTGTTAGGCTTCATAAGATATTCAGTAGCGGCCATGTCTAGCCCTAGCCACCATAATCTGTCAGACATTTCGCGTCGATGAATCCAGAATGACGAACGGCGATTTTTGGGGAGGCGCTGCGCAGCTCGTTGAGTAGTACTACCGACATATTGCACAGCGTCTTCCTCTCGTTGTCTCGTTGTCATCTCGCTCATCGTTCATCGATCACCTTATTCGCAGGTTCGCGAACCGACTGCTAACCGCCAATGAGTAACGGCACGGGCGTGATGCGCCCAGCTATCAACTACGCACCTGGGACCTGGAGGAGAGGGACCTGGAGCCATGGGGAGTTCCAGAGCCAAGCTATGCAGGAGTCGTGCAATCCATCTTGAACGTCTGAAACTTCTGGTCGACGACTGAGTGCACTTCTCACTGTAACCGGTGGCCATGGCCATGATGCGGGTGCAGAGTAAACGGGTCAACAGGAACAGAGCTCCATCTTGTCTTGGAAACTAGGACACTTTGTTCGCTCGTCATTTGCTGCGACGGCCTCGGCTGCAATTGTATGAGGGGAATGTTGCTCATGTGTAACTCGACGGCGACACGCGCTGAAGCTTTTAGTCCTCGGGGGCTACCGGGCTACCTCTAGCGCCTTTTCGACACATCGTAGTTGGGAGGAGGATCGAATTGGCTCAGTCGTCTGGGCTGGGCCTAGGTGAGGCAAAGTTTCAATCGGAGTAAGTATTCGAATCGCCTGGGCTGCTTACTTCACGCTTTATGAGCTTTATTTGATGCTGCGATGGTGGAAATTTGTTTGGATATCTGGACCTTTGTTGTGGCGCCTCCTTGGTGCCTTGGTGGGGAGAGTACGTAGTTTCCAATTACACTTGGGGCTACATGCACCAGGGAAACTGGAGAATAAACCAGGACTACTACTCTTTGTGGAGGGAGAATACAACATTATATCACCAAAGCGACGTCACCCCCTTGTTTCGCTCTATGGCCTGGCCGTTCCTTCTGATGGTGGTAGGTTGACCTGTTGAGATGTAGCATTCGATGAAGCGGGAGCTCGGCGTTCATCTTCTCCTGCTTGCGTCGCCCCAAGATCGCAATTGACCCCGTGGCTTCGGGCTCGTTCTGCCCGATGCAGCATCTTCTTGGTGGACTGGAGGCGAGATTCAAAGTGGGTGAGTCGACATATATTCCACATACACTCGGTGAACCTAACCTTGGCCTAAGGTATATCTCATCTTGCAGTGATTGGCCCAAGTGATCGAAGTGCCTTCGAACGATGCTCGCGGTTCGACTTGGACCACGCATAGCTAGTATGAACGGGGTGTTAGAAGGTTGTATGAACGATCCGGAAGGGATAGTTTTACCCACTCCCGCCAGTGAGGGGTTGGTGGTTTCATTCGAGTCTCAAGCACAGAATTGGGAAATGCACTCTTGGAGGAATGCACGGCTGTTGCAAGGTCAGTGTAGGGCAATCGAAGTGAAGAATGCCTGATATACATTTGCTCTTGAAAATCCGCTACTGACGCCATGTGCGTCAAACGAAACCATGTAATGAGAGTCCACTCACTCACCGTCTTGCAAAACCCTGCAAGATCACAAATGTGATGATCTATCTATCTATCTATCTAGGTCAGTCTAGTGTTGAGTACGTGATGGTGTGACCTTCGAAGTCTAGCCCACCATTGGAGCCAGCCAATTTAGCCATCTAGTTGATGATACTCTCAACGGCTTCGTTCAAATATGCACCGCCTCTATACCGCTAGCGCAAAGGTCAAAGTCCTGTATTCTGGCATTTGGAAAGGAATGGCAAGCCCTAAGGTTGGCCTATCTTGATTCTGAATGGTCAGGTTAGCGAAAACACATGGTCCCACATAATAATAACGACACGCCTTTGAGTGTGGGAATTATTCCATTTGTCAACATTGCACCAGATTGGCTTGGAATTTGTCATGATTCTCTCAATGGCAGAAGCAGCCAGGCGGGTAATTTGCATCTCCCGTATGCGAGAATTGCGCATTCGGTCTCCACCTCCATTACGAACAGTATCAGCGACTCAACGACAGAGTCCGGAGCACAAGCCGACCCTGGTTCCATGGAGAAGGGTCCACTGGTTAGAGTGTCATACTAAACATAGATATAGAGATCTTACTTAAAAGTTGTTCACCGAAGGTTGATGCACTGCACTCTCGTACTACCAATGCATGTATTTTAGAGGGAACACAGGGAAAGAACCGTCTCAGACTCCTGACACAGGCATCCATGTGTACAGTGGACGTGTTGGAAGCTGGTGGAGACCAAGGGCCATGAGGAAACTTGTCTCGATGAAGGGTGAGAATGTCGGATCCCGCCATTGAACGATAAGACGAGGTATTTGAGATGAATACTGATATCTTCGATGATTGATTCCCACATACGACTCCGGCGAGTCTGATTTGTCAAGTTTACATTCGAACCAAACCTTGATGGAACAATGACGAAATCCAATCTACATTACCACTACGCGTTACATAGTTCACATAACGGGATAGATCTCGAGGGTTGTTTGGGTGCTTTGTGAAATGTTTGAGGTGAGGAGTTGCGGAGTTGCGGAGGTGATTAAGGTTCAAGGTAGGGAACACGGCGAGTGTCCGCAAACTTTAGCTGCCGTGATGGAAGTATAGGTTTACTACAGCTGTGTATACCTAAAGGAGTGGTTCAAGTGCGAAGGAGCGAAGAAGCGAAGGAGCGAGGGAGAATGGACTCGGGAGCGCCGGCAGTCGTGTCCAGATTGGACCTACGAAATCAATATGTAAAGCTTACTGTCAGGGAGTCAATAGCCAAATAGACGATCTTCGGCAGCCTTAATTTCGGCATCGTTTGATTTCAGCGCTGTAGTTCTGTAATTACATAAATAAAATTATTTGAACACATAGAGTTCCTGGGTGAAGTTTCGGATCTTTTTGAAGCGCAACAAGGCGGCCATCGGGGCTGGCTTGGAGCACCCAAAGAGACGGCCTTCAGCCCATCGTCTGGACGCTGCCATGGCTTCGTGCGTACTTTCCAACAACGGGGCTTGGAGGGTGGTTTTGATTTCGGCACCCCTTGGGCTACCAGCGTCGCATCGATCTCCTCCCATGCCAGAATCTCCGCCGCGCACATCTCTTTGAAAAGCTTTTTCCTTTCCTCTATTCTTTCCTGTATTTTATTTCTCTCTTCCCCAAGTTCCTTTCGCTTTTCTTTCTCGTCTTCTGCCTTAGCTTGTCTTCAGCAGCTTGTTTTTGTGATACAGCTGCATTACGCTCAAACGATACAGAAAAAAGACTAGAGGTCACAAAACTGATTACGTGGAATAGCAGAGGTTTAGACTCCGCTCGACTTGGGCCACCTCCCGCTCAACCTTGCCTTGAGCTTGGTCACGATTAAGGAGCAGGGAGCCTCCCAATTCCGGTGGACAACAAGACTTCAACACAGATAATATATTATGATTTTATTACAATTTTCCACAGAAGGTTGAGCCCGTAGCCCGGGCCGTCTATTTTGGCTACTCCCTGACAGTACATATTATGCGCTCATTCGGCCGTCGAGGTTGATACCGCCAGAGCCCTATCTGTCTGGGAAGTTACGAGTGACGAGTGACAGAGCGGGATTTGTATGACGTGACATCGTGAAGGTGATTCCAGGAGCTTTCGGATCCCAAAGCTACCAAATCTCTGGGTCGGCAACCCACAAAGCAAGGTCAACGTTAGGTCAAATACGGCGAACCTCAGCGCGTCAGCTGCCTATTACATCCCCTCTCCCTCATCCCCTTTGCTGAGCTTTACCATGCATAAAATTGCTTTCCCCGTTCTACGGCTACAGGCAACACAAGTTCAACGGTCAGTCGGTTGTCTCTCCCCTCAAACTTAGATCATCATCACCAGCGTCGCGATACCACGGGAATTGGGCACATGCTGCACTAGTCATCAACAATGGCCTTAGGTCGGGACCTTCCCACCTAGGGCAGGCAGGCATCAAGATAACATGTTGTCGTCTCTTTTTCGGCGCCTCACTGACTCCTTTCGGGTTTATAGACATTTCCGAATATTTCTAAGTGAGTGGTTGGACCCTGAGCCATATGTTCCCCTCTTCATCCTTCATCCTTCATCCTCCCGTCCCTTCAGATACCCGTCGCAGGCCTCTTCTTGCACCCTCGAACATGCCTATTCATTTCTGCTACTCTGAAGAATTCATGCCCACTGTGCGAGGATCAGCCAATGTTCCCCCCTCGTGGCTGAGCCCCCGAAATGGTCAAATTGCGATGGAGGGACTTACCAGTACTGGCATGCAACAGACATTCCAAAATGGTCTCTTTTGAGATGTCGGAGTCCATCCGCGGCATTCTTATATTCTGGGCGGTGCTCCTCCGCACAAAGCTGGCAGCAGTAACTCTTCGCCCCTGGCCCGATGTCTGTCGCTTTGAGTAGAAGATGCCACATTCTCTTCGCTCCACCGTTCTTCAACGATAAATCGCGCGATTGGATAGGAGCTGTCAGAGCACCCTCCGTCACTCCGGCCACAAAAATGACACGGCGTATAAGGTCTACCACTCCAGGATCTGCTCCTTCGCTCGCTAGACGAGCCGCGAGTATGTCTGGAGAACCTTCGAATGCTTGCGGAGGTCCCGAGACAGGTGCGCGTCGTCCAGTCTTGGTTCGTCGGATGTATGGAAAATTGATCCCCGTCCCATATTTCCTAGAGATGTTCCTATCTCCCTCCGTCATCACTCCCAGATATGGTGCCATATCACACCCTGAACGCCGATCAATGTCCCAGGGGCCGACTTGCTCAACTTCCGTTGCTCGGTTTTCCATGTTCACGAAGCCGCCGACTATCCCAGGCGTACTCCCAAGACCATTTGTAAAGGTTGGAATGCGCGCTAGCTTTGTTGCTACCAGGGCGCCATGATGGCCAGTGTCATTTGCGGAAGCGAGGTAACGGGAAAATAGCGTTTGTGCGTGTTTATTATGCACATCCCCCTGGTGCTGTACATTGGTGGTGCTGTAGGGGTCAACGGAGGCCGAGATCTCTTGCTGAAGAGGGTACGGTACTTCAGGAGGTAGCTGAGCGGGAAGGAGGGACGCTCGCGACCAATCAAACGCCTCTGGGGCCATATCCCAGGTGTAGCTGCTACCTGGAATAGATAGGTATGTCGTCCCTATGGACTATCGTTAGCACATGGCAGGTCCCAACGATAGCCAACATCCAGACCTTCATTTTTAGGCTGCACGATCATTATGTGGTGCTGTGGGTTATACATCTCCAGCTGGATACCGTCATCCCCTTGTGGGTCGGCCAGGCGTGCGTCAATAGTGGTCGCAGTCAAATTCGCCAGGCTGTCGACATATTCTGCACTTTGATTTTGACCTAGAGAATCCATTGATAGCGTTACAGACTTTTCTGAGGAGCACTTGTGCCCACGGACAGTGGCAGCACGGCAAGTTGTTTATTATGTTTGAGGACGGAGTGCTGTTTACTTAGTATTATAGCGACTCTATATGAAACAAGGATCATGGACCTTCTCATCGATCGTTCAACGGTTCCTATTGACGAAATGGACATGATATCCGAATGGACATGATATCCGATGGCCATACCTCTACCAAATCTGGCGAATGAGGCTCCTTCAGGTGACCTGAGGGACGGTCACTGCCGGTATTTCCATTCATTCCTTCACAAGTTATAAAACTTCCGCGCAGCATCTCACCAAGGATTCAAGTTAAGCAAGTAGAACCTACGACATCGAGGAATCTATACATCGGCGCGTTGGGCCGTTTACTTTCTACCTCTGGATATTGAGATTTTGACACCCCAGGTTAGGAAAACGGAACCGCGATTCAAGAGATTTGAGCACTCCAACCCTCCTCTAAGTCCCTCAGAAACTCCAGAATAGAGCAATTACTCAGCGGCTTGTACATAGTTCTGTTATTGTGAATATCCCCCATTCGCAAGTTCAGTTAGTTTCATCTCGCCTCAGCGTACTGGCCTCACTACAGTTAAGGAACTTACCACATGCTTTATTTCCACAAGGTAATACCTGTCCACGGCGCCTTTGGGGGGTGGCAGAGTAAGATGATGCATCTGGGTGTGGTGAGGATGGGTGAGGATGGGTGAAGTGTCAATGTCGATTTAAACTCCCACATTCCGTTCAAACGTCTTGCATGTGAGCAAGGCTGCAGTGCCTCGTGCACGAGGCATGTGGCGTTGGTTCGCACGAGCACAATACCGGCGGAAGCTGAATAAGCAATTACTCCTTCAATTGTTTAGGGGCGTGCATTCTTTTTCCTTTCTCGGCGGCCCCTTGTTCTGTACCACTAGAATCTATGCTCTTCCCGCTTGACGCCAAAGCCTGTCCTCCACTTAGGTAAAGCCGATATAGATATAATGCCGTTTCAGTTGGTTGGCTAGCTGCGTTTCCATAGAGACACCGGGCCGTGCTCGCCGCATTCCGTTCTCGTGCTGCAATGAAGATCCCTTGGTAGTTTTCAATTTAAAATGGTTCGAACAACTACTACGGCTGACTTTGTTTTGTCTAAAAGGCCCATTCATTTGCGCTGCTCAGAACGCCACAAGATCAAGGCAAGCTCGAATAATGCCGATCCCCGCGCATAGCATTTTGCTGCCGCGGCTTGAGATTCAAATATATAATCAGGTCTTTATTTAATCCACTCTCTTGTGGTACCTCGTGTGTTGTGGCGATCAGTCGCTGACCTCCTTGGACCCTGCTATCTCCCTTCTCCGATGTCCAAAGAGAAGTGGACGACCGGTGATTGGCCCATCTCTTGCAGAAAGACGAGACTAAATTGGGGTTCTTGGACGATCTCAATTGGGATGGTAATAGCAATTTTAGCTACCATCATCGTCCAATCCGTCCTCGA
>Ga0307515_10009554_pt1 | contig 18736 bp, 10 predicted proteins | sample 17_EM_MG_FD_194513 | JGI IMG/M metagenome (GOLD analysis project Ga0307515, IMG submission 194513) | Populus trichocarpa ectomycorrhiza microbial communities from riparian zone in the Pacific Northwest, United States - 17_EM | ecosystem: Host-associated > Plants > Roots > Unclassified | place...
TCACGTGATATTCTAACTTAATCAGGAAGGAATTAAACTCAATCAGGAGGGGGTGTCCGAATATCAATTGGGGGGTGTCCGAGTATCAATTAGGGGGTGTCCCTTTACCGCTGGCCATAACTTAAAAGGATCGTGTATATCGGTGCCGAAAGGAACTTTTGGTGAGCCGTGGTTGTGCCAGTCGTCAATAAGGAGAAGTTCGAAATGAGGCAACGGCCAGGGCTTAGGGGAGGCGTTTTTGCTGTCTTATTTGGGGGACATTATATTGAATCTTTTGAACAAGATCTGCGTCAATTCTAGCGCGATTAGAAGGCATAGTGGTGGTATAATTGATGATTGAATTCTATGTAGATACACGCGTAGATTTGATTCTGGTGTTCGTGCACGGGCCTTCTTCTCGTTGGACGCTGACGGGCCAAGGGATATATTTAATAATTATTAGATCTAAATAAACTAATAACTTACTAAAGTTAAAATTATTTTAAATAAAAAAATCCATTATTAAAGAGAATAGACTTATATAATATTATAATAAGTTTATTACTAATAGATTTAGCTTTTATAATTATTTTAAGCTGTCACGGCTCGCTAAGTCGCTTATCCCTTAGCACGCGTCCTACGAGCAAGTGGTCCGTGCGTAAAGCTGCAAATTCCTGAGTACAGGCACTAAATTCAGCTCCTCTAATTGGCTAGTTCTTATCGATACCAGTAGGACGCAAATTACCGTGCTAAGGGATACAAGGGTACCACGAACGGGGCAGGCGCCCTCCCTGCTAGTAGGGGTGCGATCCGTCCGAAATGTGAATCCTGATCTAACCGGATTCGGAACGTCCGGATTCTGACCGAAATTCTGAGCCGGATCCTCTATATTTTAAAGGCCTAGATTTTAACAATTCTCCAGGTTTTATATGAGAGATTTTGGAGATAATATCACGATGCATAACGTCAGGCGATTATAGGATTTCATTCTAACTTTGTTTTAGCTGTAGTTCAGCTAAATCCTTTGCAAATAGTGAGGCTTTATATTTCTCGCAGCCAGATAGGTAAGCACGCAGCAGGTCAGTTTTCCACGATCGTTCATAGCCATAATGGGTGCATTGGGCTCGCTCAGTCTTCGCGCCGTCCTTCCTGAACTCCCAAAAGGCGACTGCGACATTAAAATCCTCATTTCTACCACGTTTAGTAGACAGATTGGTGGTAATAGAGCTTTGAATCGTCGAGAAGATGACGATTTAGTTTTGGTGGGGGGCCGTGCGAGTAGATTTGCACGCTGACATAATAACTTAAATTAAGGTTACACCAATCAGATGCCTAGGATTTTAAAAGACGCTAGTGACTCTCCGAAACCTGACCGAAATTAATTCGGACGTCCGCAAATCCACCCCTAGGGGTGTGTAACTAGTAGTGGCCAAGATTTTGGGGCTGTTCGGTTACGAAAACGTCAAATTAAATCTGAACTGAAAGTCCGGCAGAAAAGCGCGTTCCTTCCCGATTCACCGCGTCTGTGGCTTCACAAATTACACAAGCGTGTGCAATCTAAAGCTTTAAGCCGAATTCTAAACCAGGATTTTAATCCGACGCCAAGACCTTTAGATCAGAAACTTTATATGGTAAAGTTACCAACTTTTCAGTAGACCCCAGCCTTTTTTTTGGGCGATCAGAGGAACATCGAAAATTTGTGGCTGTAGCTTCATTTTAACCGAACAATCGCATTAGAATCAGAATCAGATTCATTTAGAGCCTCTAGAACTGATCTGATCTGGAGCCAAATTTTGCAACTGAGCGGCCCCTTTATTTGACTGAACAACAGCAGAGGCGTTACATTGCCCGTAGAACATAATTTATAATCCTACAGCCACCGCCCATAAAAGCTTCAAGAGCTTAGTAATTGCTATCATCATTACCACCCCTGCCGCCGTGGCTTCCTGTCTTGTTGCCGTACCCGGCTCCACCCGTCGTCCCGCTGCCGTAGCCACCGCTGCCAGAGTACGCCGCCGTGTCATCGCCGCCGCCGTACCTCGTGTTGCTGTTGTCGTAAGAGTCGTCGCCGCCGCCGCCAGTGGACCTTTTGTTGCCGTAGCCGACGCCGCCAGTCGTACCGGACCCGTAAGTGTCGGAAGAGGAGTTGTTCTGGGGTGGATTAGTTAGCATGAATTGGCAGGGAAAATGGTAGGTCACTGGGGATTGGTAATAATGGAAGACCTACGCCATAAGTGTCGGTGCTATCGTCGCCGCCATAAGTGTTATCAGATCGCTTCTTGCTGCCGTAGGTATCGTCATCACCGTATGTGTTGCCAGACTTCTTAGAGCTTCCATAGCTGTCATCGTTGTCTCCATAGGTGTTGGATGACTTCTTAGTGCTGCCGTAGTTGTCATTGTTTGATTGGTTTGTGCTGCCATAGCTGTCGTTGTTATCGTTTCCATAGGTGTTGTCTGATCGCTTGGTGCTTCTGTAGGTATCATCACCGCCGTATGTGTTGCTAGACTTCTTGGAGCTTCCATAACTGTCATCGTCGTCTCCGTAGGTATTGCCCGTCTTCTTAGTACTGCCGTAGCTGTCATTGCTTGATTGGTTTGTGCTGCCATAGCTATCGCTGTTGTCGTTTCCGCCATAGGTGTTGTCTGAGCGCCTAGCGCTACCGTGACTATCATTGTTGTCGTTTCCTCCGTAAGTATTGTCGGGGCGCTTGGTGCTTCCATAAGTGTTACTGGAGTCATTACCCTCGTAGCTGTCGTCGTTTCCGCCATAGCCTCCCCTGGTGCGGTTGCCGCTGCCGTAGCTGTCGTTATCGTAGTTGGACATGATGAATATGAATTGGAGTAGTTAAACTTTAATTAGACCTGTTGATGGTTTTATAAAAAGGAATTGATTGAATTGAGTGTATCCGAGAGCTTGTCTATCAAAACATAAGCAGGATCAGTTGCTATTTATCATTCTTTAGTCACTTCCAACCCCTCCACTCTAGGTCCCAAAGCAGACAGGTTCGAGAAAAAGAACAGGCTTGGAGGGGCAGTGGAGATGTCGTCACTGCAAGTCAGCTGTCCTGTAGTAGATCGGTGAGAGCGGTTGCTTTCAGCTTCGGGTATCACCAGCGTGGAATAGGTCTAACCGGCAAGGAACAGGTCTAAACTGTTCTGGTGCTATGCTGGCAGCATGTGGCGGCTCTGGATCCCTGGGAATATCATAACCCCACACTTGGGTTTGCAGTGGATGAAGGCGTGCTTTTTTGCTCCATAACTTGATTTGGAGTAAGCAATACCCTGGGTTCGCTTGTGATAGTGCTCCAAACGTGGGCTCTTCCAAGATTCTCATACGCTATACAACAATTGAATTTAGTATAAGGTTAAGATAGAATTGGGCCCTGCTCCCCTGCGTAGTTTTTTCTCTACCAATGACGGATAGTGTTCAGGCCACCTTACATGATTTGCGATCTGGCTGGTGGCTGGGCAGTGCAGCTTCGCTCGTGCCTGTGAGGGTTTGAGCTTTGCCGATCTCAGATAAGGCCCACTTGCGTCACTTCTCCCTTCCCTGCTGCGCCTCCTCCACCAACTCCACCCATTGGTCTCGACTCTCCGTAGAAGCCTGTCTCGGGACGCCGCGATGCACTGGAAATGCCGAATGTGAAATAACATACGAGTGCAGCTCATCGCACGTATTTGCTCTTTGCCACTCATTAGCTACGGTGTGCCCGAACGTGGCGAATTTCCAGACTCACCATGAAGCGTCTGTGGAAATCTGATCGCAGCATATCGTTCACGAATTCCTTTTTCTTATCCTCGGTCCCCCGGGCCTGGTTCTTGAATACGACATCGTCATCCCATCTAGATGAGCTGTTCAGCTGCTGTGTTTACGTGTCGCATGTGGGAAACATACCGGCGCTTGACATTGAAGTCTTTTGGATTCAATAGTGGATTACCTCGAGCTATGTCGAACTCGCGCTGCTCTTCTTCCTTCGCTGCCCTCTCCGCTTCCTGCAAATAGAAGCTTAGCATCCACATCATAATTTAATAGCAGCAAAACCTACTTCTCTAGCTTTTGCTTCGGCTCTTTCCTTCTTTATCTTCGCCAATTCGCGCATTAACTCTGCAGTTTCGTCCTCCTCGTCGTCATCACTATCCTCATATTATTAGAATCCTCCAATCTGGGATATGTATGCCGTACTCTTCACCACTGCTATCGCTGCTCTCACTGCTGCCTCCATCCGAGTCTGCATCAATATCTTTAGCTTCCTCCAATATAAGACGCCTCCGTTTCGCCTCGGATTCTTCATTCTCCTCTACATCGTCCCCAGTGGATGTTTCTAGTTGTCGCTTTGGCATAGATGACGAAATTTCGGGGGATTCATTGTCTTCTGGTGCTGATCCGCCGTTCTTTTTCGCAAAGTGTACTGCCTCGGCCTTCAGGAGTTCAGCACGAAGGTCACGCACTTCGTTATCTGCACTGCCACCTTGTCCTGGCTGTCTGTATATGTGTAAGATAATTGTATGTAGCATTTGAACATAGATACACACCTGTGCTTAAGGACAGTGTGAGCTGGTAATAGTCGTTGATGGTAGGCCGGTCCGCGTTGAGCGTCTTTGCCGCGTGCCTAAATAGTTGTCAGGATCACAAGTTGCAGGTTCAAAAGCTGTGACAGACTTACCGGATCAAACGTAGGTCGATGAGCTGTAGTCATTGTGTGTAGTCTTTGGTGTGAGTGGGAAATTAGTTGCTTGAGATATTGCTGGTGAAAGTGAGGCTCAAGAGCCGGGAATTCTAGAGCAGCTTCGGGTCAACGATTCGCCGGGTACCCAGGATATTTTCCTGCAGCACCAAACACAAGCAAGGAATTCCTGAGCCCCACTGCAGCTGCTAAATCTCGTCAAGATGCCTCGTGAAGCTGATATATCAATCAACGAGCGTGAGTTCATTCAGCAGGCGCTCCGGGAAAATATTCGGTTGGATGGACGGTCATTCGACTCGTTTCGAAACCTAGAGCTTACTTTCGGAGATGAATATGGTGTTGCGGACGTTCAGCTGGGCAAAACTAGGTAAAATCGCTATCGTAATGCTAATTAAACCTCACTAAATGATAGATCCAGGGTCATCGCCAGAATATCGGCAGAAGTAACCGCACCTTTCCCAGACCGCAAATTTGACGGCATCTTCAACATGAGCACCGAATTCTCTCCTATGGCTTCGCCCGCGTTCGAAGTCGGCCGGTACGCTTCTTAGATATTATTGGTTTCAGGCTACTTGTCTCAAGCACCCTAACTGAGCCCATAGACCTACAGATGCCGAAATCATCCTCTCCCGAATCCTCGAGAAAGCTATTCGCCGTGGCGGTGCCTTAGACACAGAATCTCTTTGTATAATTGCTGGCGCAAAGTGCTTCTCTCTCCGCGCCGACGTTCACATCGTAGATCACGACGGTGGCCTCATTGATGCGTCTTGCATTGCCGTAGTAGCGGCTCTGCAGCACTTTCGTCGGCCCGACGTTGCCGTGGAGGGAGAGAACGCGACTATATTCAGCATTCGAGAGCGCGAGCCTATACCGTTATCGATGCTGCACCATCCTATTTGCGTGACATTCTCATACTACGATTCTGGAGAGACTGTGCTAGTGGACGCAAATCTGGCAGAAGAGCAAGTCCGAGAAGGCGAGGTGGTCATTACAATGAACAAGCACGGAGAAGTCTGCCAGATTGCAAAGTATGGAGGAACTTCGGTCGGTGCATTGGCTCTTCTGAACTGCACGAATGTTGCATTGGAAAAGGTCAAAGATATAACTAAGTTCATCCAGGGCAAGCTCGAGGAGGACGCAAAGAAGAGGGATGTTGGTGGCCTCATGGCTGAACTTAGCGCTGAAAATGCGAGGTGATAGGCAAATCTGTTGCATAGGACCGGTTTGGCCTTCACTTTGCATCTGTAGCTTTCAAGGCTCGCACAGTCTTGCCAGTCGAGCCAATCTCCATTATAGCGCTGTGGATCATGGCTCCCGGACGATCTCTCATCCGAAACTTTCCCTCGTCAAGAGATGACGTGTGATTAATCAGGCAGAGCCAACAGGTGGCTTCAGAAACTGATAGGAATTTGCCGAGGGACATTGTGAAAATCATTAGTGTTTTGAAGAGCGAGCTATTTGCGGGTGTTTGACATTCCGAGGTGTTTACGTAGGTAGCTTCTGGAAGTGTTTAGTATAAAATCCATCCAGAAGGTCTTGATTACTACGCCTATCTCCACATGCTCGGTTCTGAGTTTATCACGGCACTCTCGGAATGGCTATGCTTGGTATTTGGCATGTCCAAGGCCCTACCCCAGCGGGTGGAAGATGTCATAGCATGTGTTGCTGACAGAGCGGCTTGGCTACTCGTTAAGGTTTAGTGTCGCGCATCCAACGTGGTATGATTGGCCAGGTCCAGACAATTTGCATTTCGACGAAGTTTCCACCGGAAGGCTCGTGATGGATAAATAGCTTGTCGGGTCCTCCCATCTAACCATCTCATAATTCAAACTTCCACCCAACATCAGAGACATTGTCGCAGTGGCATTTCAACTTCTATCCCGCGTATTTCAAAGCTTAAAGTTGACCTCGTCATTTACTTCTATTGCACATCGACAGCATTACCAACACCGACCTAAAACTTTCACAGTTCTCACCCTCCATATAATTAGTCAGACCCTGCAAAAGCCAAGATGACCTCGAAGCTGATCCCGAAGAGCCCGGCGGAGGTCATGGTAACCCGTCAAGTTGTGCCAAACGTGATCACTACCTTCTCAGCACCATTCTGGCGATTTGGGAGGATAAGGATTGGTGGCAGAGGCACAATTGGTATTTATCCCTCAAGAAGCTTTTCATTTGTATATACCCCTTTTCCTAACAGGATTGATTTAGTCCGTCTGCGATCCGGCGCCCTCGCCGTCTTTTCTCCCGTAGCATTAACAGACGAAGTTAAAGAAACTGTTGCCAAGCTGGGGGAAGTTAAGTATATAACTGCGCTTGATATTGAGGTAGGATAAATCTCTTATACCATTAGTCTGCCATCTCCGCTTTAGCCATTCTAATTCTCCGTTTTGTAGCACCATATTTTCCTAGGCCCATGGCACGCCGCCTACCCCCAAGCCAAAGTGCTCGGCCCAGAAGGCCTGCCTGAGAAGCGTGCCAAACAGAAGAATGAAGACGTGCCCTTCAGCGTCATCTTCACCGCCAAGGACAGGGACAGCACGACTGTGGATGCCGAATTTGACTCCGAGTTCGAGTACACGTACCTGCCGTCCCATCCCAACAAAGAGCTGGTCTTCAACCACAAGCCGACCAAGACGCTTATTGAGGCCGATCTGATGTTCAACCTCCCTGCTACAGAGCAGTTTAGCAAAACTGGCGAGTCTGCCACATCTGGCTTCTGGACTAGGCTCTTTACCATCTTTAACAACACCAACGGCGCTGCCACCGGCCAAAGGCGTTTTCTGTGGTATGCGATCAGCAGCGGCGACCGCAAGGGTTTTAACAGCAGCGTTGCCAAAATCGACAAGTGGGACTTCGATCGCATCATCCCGTGTCACGGAGACGTCATCGAGACAGGCGGCAGGGACATTTTCCAGAAGGTTATGGCATGGCATCTGGCCACGAAGAAGGCGGTGTAGGCCTTCATTAAATGAAACAGTTTGAGTGCTGATTTGGTGATCGTGGGGCAGGTAGGATACCTCTGTTTTGTAGCTTTTGTAATATTCGGTGTCATGCCGTGTGCATGGCCTGTATAATTAGAAGATTCTACCCATGTTTCTCGATATAGAGCTCGCGTTTCCTGGAATGAGGGTGTGTTCTTTTTGCATTGAGTCACGGCTTGTCCAATTGTTTTCATGCAACACTCTCTTGATACATCAGAGGGTATCCGTAAAGGGCCCTTACGATGCAAGGCGCTAAATTACTTCCGAAGCTCTATTTACCGCAGCCCCAGAGGTAAATTGTCCAGTTGTCATTTCTAAGAAACCATTCTGAAGGCCCTTAAATGCTTACCCAAAATGCCTACGACTTGATAATGACTAAACGAGCTGCGCATTGGTTCTCTTCATTCTCATGCCTGGTGGGACTCAAGACAGGCAATACTTTACTTGGAGAACCGAAATGACATTTCCATAGCCAGCAATTTTAAAGCCAAACTCTTGGATCAACGATCAAAGCAGGTGTTACTGGAGCTAATTAGGCATACTATAGAGCATTACAGCGTTGGGTATCCTTGCTATAGAAATAATTTTACCAAACGGGATTCTACGCGGACGACAAATATAATCATCCATACTCTACCTCGCATCCAAAATATTCTTCTCAATGCCCCCAACTGCCTCCCTCACAACGGGACAAAAATGGTGTCGCAGAATTTCACTCTCCCAGACCGTACTTGCGAACGGGTTGCTTCCCTCCACTTCCCCTCTGAGTGGATCAAACACGCCATCCCCCTTCCTCTCCTCGGAATTCCACAGCGCGCTGATCTTGCGTCCGTGGATCTTAGTCACGTTGCTCATGAGACCCAGCATCGCTGTGCATGACTTCTCGGGTAGTTGCAGGGATGCTGTCAGGAGCTGCTTGCAGAATGCGGCGAGTCGCACCGGCGGGACGGCGCGCAAGGCGGTTGGGGGAAGCAGGACGGAAGAGAGGGAGCGGAGGAGGAGAACGGTTGTTGTTTGGACGTTGACTTTATTTGTGGCGGGCGTTTTGGCGGATGAATCGAGGGCGTGTGGGTCGGGGAGGTGCAAGGATTTGACGCTGAATTCGATGTCGGTATTGAGTGAGACGGGGTATAAAGTGCGGTAAAGATGAGTGATGAAATAGTTTAAGTCTAGATTTAGGGTAGTTGCGGCTGTGCTCCCGTCTTGACCCTGTAAGAGCGCGAAGGCAGTGATTACGCAAAGGAGAGATTCACGGGTTGCATTTCGCGGAACGTCTTCTTCCTCTGCGTCGGCACCCTCCTCACCAGGATCAGTGCCGTTTGCCGCCTCTGCATGAGCGATTAGATCCTTCAGCGCTTCTAGAATGTCACCGAAGAAATCTTGGTTAATGAGATGTGCGTATCTCGCTAATCCTTCCAGCACAGCACCCATCAACTTAGGCGACCGTGCTTTAAGAATGCGGAAGTAGGTAACGAAGACCATTTTCAGGGTTTCGGCTTGCATCCTGTCACGTTCTTCGTGGCTGACTGTTGCATCTGCTTCTTTCATTTCCTTTTCAATTACTTTGCGCTCTTTGAGTAGCTTTCTCTGTTTTTTGGTCCTAAATTCCCGCTTTTCCCTTGGTTTCTTTCCAGATGTGAGCTGTTCTGAAGGCTTGTCGATAGAGTTCTGAGAGCCCTTGAATGAAAACTCGGACAGAAGCCTGAGATGAAGAAAGGTATTCAAAACACTTTCATCCATATTGTAACTCCGTGCTTTAATCATCTTTGTCAACATAGTGACAGTATCAAGGGAAGCATTCCCGTCTTCGTCGTTTTCAAAAAGAGTTTCCAGAGTTTCTCGGCATTTGACAAAGTCAGTATCAATTCCTTTCTTACTTAATTTATCCACAAGAATCTTCAAGAGCTCTCCTCGAAAGTTGAAGTGCGGCACAGCGAGGAGAAGATTGCAAGCGCAACTAATCGCAACAGTAACCTGACTTCCAATCTCCTGTGGTGATTCGGCTTTATTACCCCGTGCCAGCTTAGCTAAATGACGGATATAGTCCTGATATCCGGTGACAAGAGCTTGTTCAAAATTTCGAAGTCGTCGCACTTCTTTAGATAACTTCGACTTTATGTCCTCGTCTGACAATGGCCGTATTCGGTAACCGGGGATTATATCCTTGTATATAGCCAACTGAGTTGCCAGCGCCAGTTTCCTGACTGTAATATTATCCGACGCAGCAATTTGCGCCAATGCCCGAAGCGATCCAACGTGTTCCTCTGGGTCCTCGTTGATCAGACCTGCCAGTCGTGCCAGCTCTTCCTTCGCCTCAATTATCTGCTGTCTCTGAGATATTTTCGGTTTCTCTTCCTCTACATCTTCCATCTCTTCCTCCTCTTCTTCACCACCGTCAGACTCCAAAAAGCTGTTCCCGTCCTCCTCATCTGCTTCAGGCTCTGGAGCAGGCTCCTGCTCTACCCATCCCTCCGAGGTCTTGATTGGGAGCCTCGAGGTCTCCATCTTCTTGGTCTTTAGCTTGCGCGGGCGCTGTTCGTAGTCCTGTTCGAGGTTCCATTGTGCCGCGTGTGAGTAAAATTCGGTTTCTGTGGTTCCGTTCAATTTTTGACTCTTTGAAGAGTGACTGGCTGAATCTTCGGAATCTGGGGGAGACAATCGTCTTCTTTTCGCAGCAGGTGTTCGTGACATTTTCGCTGAATGAGAATGCGAGAATGATTTTACAGAGTTGTAAATCTCTACGAAATATTTCGGTGAGAGGAATTCATTACCCGCTCCTTACCTCAGCAAGCTCAGACGTGATTCCGTTGGTGCGGATTTTCAATCGGCCCGCAACCCGACTAACTACGTTTGTGCGAAACCACCGGAATCACGTCTGAGGGACATTTCCAATGTTTCTTATACATAAATATAAATATTACCTAATTAAATTTTAGCCCTAATTTACCTAATATAGTATTTAAATATAGCTAAATTCGTCCTATATACCTATAGAGGCTTAAAAAGGTAAGTAAAATAGTTAGTAGTAAAGGCTTCGGAGGCTCTATTTCTATATTAGATTTAATTAAATATAAAGTTCTTTTTAATATATCTTACTAAGCTGGCTTTTCTGCCTCTATAGTTAACTTATAGCTAGTAAAATTAATATTTAAGCTTATTAACTAGGGTATAGTTTAAGCTCTACTAGAGTTAATATAATTAATTAAACTACTAGATTATCCTAATTAATAGGAAATATATAGCCATAGTTCTAATTAGCTAGAGGCTCTTATAATAATAATAATAATAATAATAATTCATTGTTTAACGTCCGATTTAGGTCCCTATTGGGCCCACGCGGACTACTTCTTATTTACATATAGGGAGAAAACTCAACTTGAGAAAACCCCGTAATCCATCTCCCTACCTTTTAGGACTCGCCTGCTTAGCGCCTACGAGTTACTAGTGGTGCTCTAGGCTCTTATAATATAGAATTATCTTAATCGTCTAATCTAGTATTATTATTAATTAGAAGAGGGGAGGAAGTAGTTAATTTATAAACCCTACGTGGTACTAAAGAAGTTAAGTAATATATAGATTATAAATTTAATAAGAAAGAAGTAGAGAAAGAAACTCTACTACTTAGCTAATAAGTAAAATATTTTATATTTTATATAGGTAATAAAATAGTAAATTTTTATATAAAAGAATTGATTTATAGCGCGTAATAGAGATATTAAGGGAAACATTTTTTATTCTCGCTTATATAAGTATTTATATACTAGGAAATATCTTAGTACGCGCCCTTATTAAAAATTAGTAAGTATTACTACTTATATTTTAACTAGATATTCCTTAAAGAGGTAGTAGTTACTATAAATAGGATATTCTTAACTTAAGAAGTCTTAGTTACTTACTATTATAGAGTAAGTTATTACCTTAGTTCTAGGTAGTAGATAAGGCTCTATAATAAAACCTATAAAGATTTCCCTTAAACCCTAAAGCCTAAATACCCTTCTACTACTTTATTATAATATAACTAAACTACTAGCTATTTATATAGATTATAGATAGATATATATAGAAGCTATATTAAAAGTATTATAACGGCGCTAGAGCGCGTTACCTGCCAAATTCTGCCTAAGTTCTGCCATATTCTGCCACCTGTTACTATCTTATACTATTACGTACTATCGCGTACTATCTAGTACTGTTTTCTACTATTATCTCGCCTACTACTAGCGCCTTGGCGGCTTGCGCTACTTATTTATTTATACTAGCCCTAGCGACCCCCTTTCCTTCTCCTTAGCTTAGTATCTTTATAAGATAGTATTCTATAAGCTTTGGTTTAGAGGCATTTATATAAGCCGTTACATTATACTAAGCTCTTCCTATATTGCCTAGGAAGGCCTTAATAATATCCCACCCTAAAAGAAACTTTGTCTGCAATGACGCGTTAATACGCTATACTTAGACACTAAACCAACTCTATATTGCCTAGGAAGGCCTAGATAATATCCTACCTTATAAGCTAGATAGGACTAGACCTATACCCCTAGAATTAAAACTAAAGCGTATAATACTAATAAACCCTAGAAAGCTAACGATGGTACCTAAAGCTAGCTTATTTAAGAGAGCTACCTCTACCTAAGAGGAACCTGAGATCCAATTAGGATTAGAAATTGAAAATAATAATAATGTTATAGATATACGTAAGTAGATCTGCGCCCTTATAGCTAACTAGGAAGCCAATTATTTAAAGGTAAGAAATATATAAGAGACTTTATAAGAGATCCTAGAAAGCCTTACAGCCCGATAAAATAGCCTAGCTTCCCCTTTTTAAAGCCTTAGCCGACCTATTTACTCTACTAAATATAATATACTAGGGAGTACGGATATAATAATAAAGTAATTAAAGTCCGTTAAGCTCCCTAACCCCCTACTACTATCTAATAGAATAGACCCTACCTTTAAGAATTAGAGAATTTAAGTATAAGGAAAGCTCCGTATTAACTATAACTATTTCCTTTTTAAAGAAGCCAAAATACTCTACCTCTTTAGTCGAACTACTGGGGACGCCTAATGGCACCTTTAAGCTAAGTTTAAGGACGAGTCCCCTATCTAATTTATATTTATTAATAAGATAATATAGCACCTAGTGGCTATTTATATTAACCTAAATAAAGTATAGGACGCCTAGTATAACTATAATTGCCTAATAATAAAACTAAACTAACCCTTTACTAAATTTTAGACTTAATTCCTACACCTTACAGGAGAAGGCTAGGTTCCCCTTAAGAACTATTAATTAGACTTATATAATAAGCTAATAATTCGGCTATAAGAGAAGATTACTATAACCTTAAACAACCTGCCAACTTATAATAAACTTATAGCTTATTGCCTATTATTAGACTTAGAACTAAAGCGGATTAAAGCCCATCCTAATTAGTAGAGGCGACTCTGTGGCAATTAGAACTCGCTAGCTATACCTATAGGAGCTAGAGCAGGAAGACAAGCTACGACTACTCTTATACTAAAAGTAGTTACAACTACACACTAGTAAGCGACGCCCGACCAGCTACGTACCACGCTATTAACTTACATTCGCCGCAATACCCTAATTAACCCTACCTCGGCTATATGCTATAACTACAATAAGGAGGGTTACTTTATCTTATCTTGCCCGGAGCTAAAGAATATAGGCGATATTAAGGAGATAGAGGTAGAAGAAATGTCCGACGAGTCGGGAAAAGAAGAACCCTAGAGAAAGACTCCCCCCTAAGGTACCCTATTAATCTTAAAGAGATTAATCTTAGTTAGTTAATAGGTGGAAAGCATTTTATAGTTCTATATATAGTATCTTAAAATGGATATAGAGTTAATATAACCGCCTTAATTAATACTAGAGTAAATAGCTTCGCCTTTATAAATACTACTTATATAAATAATATTGCTAAGTTTCTAAATACAGAAGCCATCTAACTAGAGAAGCCTATTTAGGTAAAAGGCTACAACGGCTAAGCTGGTTAGTTAGTTACCCACGTCTTAAAGTTATATATTGCTCTTAACAGACGACGCTAATATAGTATCCCTTTTTGCATTCTAGACCTAGGGTCCTATAATATAATCCTTAGACGAAAATAGATATCCTATTTTAATATTTGGCTAAATATACAATAAAGACAGTTTATCTGGCCAGAGGATAGATTAAAGTTACCCTCTTTTATTAGGGAAATCCGAACTAATTATAAGACACTAGCTATAAGGGCTAACTTTACCTACTAGTAGGATGTCCAGGCCCGTAACCTAGCCTTTACTTAAGAAGACGCCCGCTAGAAAGCTAGAAAAAACTCCGTACTAATAAAGATACTCTCCTAAAGCGCTATATTTAAAAAAGACTCTATATATAAAAGCGGGATAAATAGTAACGTAGACAATATCTAAATCGCGCAGATTTAACCGGTATAGAAAAGAACGCATTAATAGGATATAAGGGATAATCTCCAAAAGATACAATAGGAGCTAAAAGGAGTAATAATAATACTAATACCCTAGAAGTCTATAAAGTTATATACGCCCCTATTATTATATAACCCCCCCACTATAGATATCGCTATAATTAGCGCTATAGTGTTTTACTTTAATATATACCGGAAGGACAATGAGGTTTTTATAATAAGCCTATATAAGATTAACCAAATTATTAATAATAGGGAGGAAGAGCTAGCTGAGGAGACTAATAAGGAACTAGTTAAACGCCTCCTTCCTATTATTTATATAAATTATAAGGATGCATTTTTAAAGGCGGCTTTAAATAAGTTACCCCCTTACTAGATATACAATTATAAGATTTAATTAGAAGCCAATAACTTACTAGGTTATAGCCCCCTCTATTAACAATTAATAAATAAGCTAAAAGTAATAAAGTAGTACTTAATTAATAACCTGGATAAAGGGTTTATTAAGCTAAGTTAAGCCCCTTTTACTTCTTCTATTTTGTTTATAAAAAAAGCCTAATAGAGGCCTTTGCTTTTGTATTAACTATTAAAAGCTAAACGCTATTACTTAAAAGGATTAGTATCCTATTCCTTTAATTAATAAAACCCTTATACGTCTAAGCCGGGCAAAGATCTTTACTAAACTTAATATCCGTTAAGCTTTCTACTAAATTAGAATAGACCCTGCTTCTAAAGATTTAACAATATTCCGTACCCGCTATAGTTTCTATAAATATAAAGTTCTTTCTTTTAGACTAATAAATAGACTAGTTATGTACTAAAGGTATATAAATAATATTCTTTTTAATTACCTAGACAAATTCTATATAGTATAATTAGATAATATTCTTATATACTTAGATAACGAACTTAAATATTAAGTTTATATTAAGAAGGTCCTAGAGAAACTATAAAACGTAGGCTTATAAGTTAATATTAAGAAATACAAGTTTAGGGTAAAACGTATAAAGTACCTTGGGTTTATCGCGACTATAAAAGGAATTAAGGTTAACCCTAAGAAGGTAGAGGTAATTTATAACTAGAAGCCCCCTTATATAGTAAAAGGGATCTAGTTCTTTCTTAGGTTTTATAATTTTTATTACTGGTTTATCCGTAACTATAGAGTTATAGCAAGGCCTCTTATATAACTTACCCGGAAAGATACGCCTTTTGTCTTTAATAATAACTATATAGAAGCCTTTAGAGAGTTAAAAAATCGGCTTATTTCTTCTCTAATCCTTTATTACTATAACCCGGACCTTAAGTTAATGCTAAAAATAGACGCTTCTAATAGAGTTATAGCGGGAATTCTATTATAGCTATATCTAGATAGTAAATAGTACCCTATTACCTTCTTCTTAAAAACTATAGACCTAGCTAAGTATAACTATAAGGTATATAATAAAGAAATACTAGTTATTATCCGATTGCTATCCTAATAGCGCGTAGAGCTTAAAGGTATAAACTTCCAGATTAAGATATATATAGATTATAAAGCCCTAGAGTACTTTATAACTATAAAGCAGCTTACTAAATAATAAGCTTACTAGGCTAAAATACTCTCCTAATTCTTCTTTATAATTATATATTATTCTAGAAAGCAAAACTCTTAGGCTAATATATTAACCTAAAGGGAACAAGATATAGGACCTTAGGATAAGCTAAAAGCCTAATACTGGACGCGCGCCCTCTTCTACCCTAAATAGCTTGACCCGCGGATCCTTAAGGAGCTAGACTCTAAGTAGAATAATTTAGCACCTATAGAAGAAGTTTTAGATAAACTAATGGGGCTAATTAATTGTATTCTAACCGTAAACCGCACAGCTAACTCCCTAAAGGCCCTCCGCGACTAAGCTATAAAAGATAACCCTAATTTAGAAATAGAAGAAGGACTACTTTTATATTAAGAACGGCTTATAGTTTTAGATATTAATAACCTATAGACAGAGCTAATCCGTAAAGCCCACTATTAAGTCTCTATAGTATACCCTAGTTAAGATAAGACCTACTAACTACTAACGCCCCGTTACTACTAGCGAGGACTTTTATTAAATATAGATTAATTTATTAGAAACTACTACGCCTATAGACGTGTAGATGCCCCTAGGGATTAAACTCCTGGGTAGCTACGACCGCTGCTAGTCCTAGAACGCCCTTAGCAATATATTATAATAGACTTTAAGTCGTTTCTAAAGGACGCCTACGGCCACAATTGTAACGGAACCTTGTAGCAAGAACTACGATGGGCTCGTTAATGGGCTAGGTATGTAGGTGATGTAAACTAAAGTCAACAACGTAATAACAACTGGTGGAGTGGTTGCCCAACAGATTAACTCCAATTGTATTCTAAAAATCACTACAAGGAAAGAACTATCTAGAGTAGGGACTGTGGTCCTTTAAATACACAACCGTACTCCTAGGAAACCCTCCTTGTACGTGAGGTACGTGTGCTCTGTCTGCTCTGTCGCGGATCACACAGATCACACAGATCATACAGATCACATCACGTGACTCGGTTACCATTCCTCGTTACGTGGTTCTACCGGATCCATCCTAGACCGTACCTGTATCAACCAACTAGCTTCTTCCGATTCTTTTCCAAGTAGTCATAACATCGTACTTAAAGCGTCCGTAACAACAATACGGCCTTTATTGTAATTAACCGACTATATAAGCAATCCGTCTTCCTTTCTTATTTTAAGACTATAATAGCGAAGGATATAGCCCGCCTCTATATTAATAATATCTATTAATTTTACGGCGCCCCTAAATTAATTATCTTTAACCGTGGTCCCTAATTTATATTAGATTTCTAGAATAAATTTTACTATATCCTTAGGATTAAGATTAAGCTCTTTACTACATTCTACCCTTAAACTAATAGCTAAACTAAGATTATAAACTAGTACCTTAACTAGCGACTATATCCCTTTATAGACTACTATTAGGACAACTAGTTGGAACTACTACCTATAATAGACTACGCGCAGCTTACCTGTAAGGCAGTATTGCCAGGGTGTACGGTAGGGAGCAGGCAAGCCGAGCATGAGTCACATAGGGAGTCGATGGAAGAGGACGATATGGTAATGAGGGTAGGCAATAGCCTCGTACGGAGAGAGACGAACCGATGAGGAGGGAAGGGCTGCAAGCCCGAGGTGCTTATAAGGAGGTGCCAAGGGCTAGCCGAAGGCTAGCCTTGGCGACCCCTAAGAGCCCCTAGGCGATACAGCCGAGTAAGGGCCAAAATAACCCTTACATTACCCTCCCCTATAATAGTATAGGGATGTCGCTATTTAAACTGCTCTACGGGTATACACTATAAACGTCCTTTAATTAGGATAGGCCTACTAAACCCGCTACGGCCCGCGAACGCCTTAGCTATAAAGAGGCCTGGGCATTTACTAAGAGAATGCACGGAGCCTAGGAGACTGCTTAAACAATTATAAAAAAAGCGTAAGAGAAGAAGGAATCCAATATAAACTGATATCGTCATAAGGTAGACTTTTAAGTAGGAAATAAGGTATGGGTGTTAACAAAGAACTAGAAAACCTAAAGGCTAAGCTATAAACTAGACTACTAAATAGCTAGCCTATACGAGATTCTTTAAAGGGTAGGATACTCTTTTAAGGTTAAGTTACTAGAGTTAATAAGGATCTACCCCGTTTTCTCCCCGGACTAACTATAAAAGGCTATAGATAATTTACTGCCTAGGTACGTCAGGAAAAAATTTACCAGCATTTTTACAGCATTTAGCAGCATTTGGCGGCCAAATGCGCATTCCGCGCACTACAACGTGTAGCGTATAGTATCGACTAAGGTGCGGCATACTGCTGTATTTAATAATGCGGTGCAGCATACTGCCGTATACTGCCGTATTCAATAATGCGGTGCCGCATACTGCCATATTCAACAATGCGGTGCCGTATACTGCCGTATTTAATAATACAGTGCCGCATACTGCCATATTTAACAATACAGTGCCGCATACTGCCATATTTAATAATGCGGTGCAGCTAATTGCGCATTTTGCACTTAATGCGCAATTAATATATAATGCCCTCCTCGTGCATTCTGTATATAATGCCCTCCTCGCGCATTCTATATATCTTGCTCTTCCTACGCACTTAATAGTATTTGCTTGGTTTATATAGTTGGTGCAAAATTATATTATTTTAGATAATTTAATATATAGCGACGGTTCTCTTCTACCTGCCTACCTACCGACCTACCTGCCTGCCTGCCTACCTGCCTGCCTGCCTGCCTGCCTACCTACCTGCCTACCTGCCTACCTGCCTGCCTGCCTGCCTGCCTACCTACCTACCTGTCTACCCGCCTGCCTGCCTGCCTACCTGCCTGCCTGTCTGTCTATACCTACCCGTCTATGCCTACCTATCTGTGCCTACCTGTCTGTGCCTACCTGTCTATGTCACCTTGATTCGATCGATCGATCGAATCGTTTATCGTGTTCGCTGACTGGTCGTTCGACGGTCATCTGGCTCCGGCGACGGTCGTCCAGCTCTGACGACGGTCGTCTGGCTCTGACGACGGTCATCTGGCTCTGACGACGGTCGTCTGGCTCTGACGACGATCGTCCAGCTCTGGCGACGGT
>Ga0307515_10009555_pt1 | contig 18736 bp, 7 predicted proteins | sample 17_EM_MG_FD_194513 | JGI IMG/M metagenome (GOLD analysis project Ga0307515, IMG submission 194513) | Populus trichocarpa ectomycorrhiza microbial communities from riparian zone in the Pacific Northwest, United States - 17_EM | ecosystem: Host-associated > Plants > Roots > Unclassified | place...
ACTAGAGGCTAGAGAGGCAGCCGCGGAAGCCTATACTCTTAGGGCAACACGAGAGACCTATCTTACTATATAGCGTTAACTTTCTGCCCGGGAGTTGCATATAAGCAAGAAGAAATACTATAGCTTAGCGTAATCGTTAAGCGGCCTTCTTAGTGGAGCTAAGGGTCAGCCGCGGGCGCTTGGTATGCTTGAGCTACTTCTTTACTAGCATAGATTTAAGTACCGGTCTTAATATACCTATACAATTAATCCAGAATCAGGTCGTTTAATTACTCGGAGTCTCTAGCAGCTTATATTCTAGCTTCTTATCTAGGTAGATTTAGCACAAAGGTTTATTACTAACTTTAGCTGCTAAATAGATACTATATTTAATACCAATCGATCTAAGCTCTTATTAGCTATTATTACTGGCGTTATTAATATAGGGTCCTCTTTTCCAGTAATGCAGTCGTTTATTAAGAGCGAGTCTTAGCTAGATTAGGCCTTTTTCTTAGAGTCTGCTTAGCAGAAGCTTTAAAAACGGCCACCTAAAGTTATTATTGCCGACTTTAGTAAGGGCCTTGCAGCCGCCTTATTAGTAGGGCAGTTAATTATAGTTATTCTCCAGTACTGCTAGTGGCACGCCGTAAAGGCAATAAAGAAGCGGATTAATAAGGGGATCTAGATAAAGGCTAAGAGGCCATATGGCTACTTAGTGGAAGAGAGGAAGGTAGTAAAGGAACTATTTTAGCCCTACCTAAAATCCGAAACGGTAGTAGAGCTTAAAGCCAATTAAAAGGCAGTCCTAAATAAGCTACACCCGTATAATAAGGTATAGTTTTAGACTATATACGTTAAAAAGGAGAGCTAGATAATTACCTACTATATTAGGTAAGTTTAATTTTTAAGCCGGGGAACAGAATGTCGTTAAGAGGTATTTGGATAAGCTTTACTATAGGCCGGCCTATAGTAAAGCTCATCTAAATGCCTCTTAACGACATTCTGTTCCCTAGCTTAAAACCTTATTTTAACGTTAACTTTTCCTTAACCGCTTATTTCCTTACTAGATATCTTCTAAACTTAGGTATAATAGCAAGCTAATAAGGCGAGGGTATTAATAGAGGATTAAAATACTTTACCAATTATTAATTAAGCCTTAAGGATACTATAATTAAGCTAAAGAAGTGAATTTCAATATTATATAAGGAATTAATTAAATCCGAATATACCTCCAAAACGTCCCTCCCCCAAATTATTACCCTAGATCTCTTTTAGCACTACTTTACGTAGATTAATAGTGTAGTAATATACTACGCGCTTAAGCGAATCTTTAACTCTATGCGTGGCGCAAAGGCTTTAATAAATAAGGAAAAGCAGGAGTGGGCCGATCGGAAGTAGAAGTAGGGCGACTGCAACTGCGAGGACCCCTACTAATATGGTCTCCCCTATCGCCATATACTTATTTGGTGCTTAATATAAAAGCTTCCTATATTGCCAGCTTTAATCTACCCTCACTAGTGTATCGTAATAAAGCTAATTGCCGCTCTAGATTGGCAACCGCGATATATTAAGGATATAGCGTTCTAAGGCGACCCTCTACTAGAGCACCTAGAAGCTCTTACTAGGATCTAGCTATTAGTTCTCCACCTCCTTAATATTATTAAGGACCTTCCTACTAAAGAAATAGGCGAGCTTACTGGTAAATTTAAAGACTTTAAGGTGGCTTAAATAGCTATTTTAAGTAGATAGGTAGAGCTTTGATCGCTACCTAAGGGCGCTCCATTTAAGGTTCCTCTAAAGGCTCGCTGGCAGCCACCATCTAAAAAAAAGCATGGTAAGGCCAACTAGCGGGGCAAAACAAGCGCTGAGATTACTAAACGCGCTGCCGACGTCGCTGTACGAGAGCTCTAAAAGGAAAGGCAGGAGGAGGCCCAGAAGTAAAAGGAGTAGGTACCGAGCGGCGGCGTAGATCTTGGCCAATTTCTAATCTAAAACAAAGAGCTAGCTGACGAAGTAGATATAGATATTAAGGAGGATAAGTAGCAACCGTTTAACGAGCCGTCGGTACTGTATGACGAAGTTTTAGGGGGGTTGGAGGACGAGGTGGTCATTTTGGAAGCGGGGGAGGATAATAACTCGTGGCTTAATAACGCGGAAGTACTCTAAGGTACTATATTGGACGACCCTCACCAAAATATTGGTGAGAAGGAGCCTATTAAGAACCATTCGGCACCTGCCAATTATTAAGAGCCGCCACCTCTCCTACTCCATTAATCTGGCAGAGCGGCGCGCACTAGAGCTTAAAGGACCTATACTTAATTAGCTCGTGGTAATTTTACATTAATTGTAAGTGATACTAACGAGGGTCCTAGTGATCCTGAGCCAAAAGAGGCTGGCATTCCGTTAAAATTAAAGCGATCGCGACAGGGAGCTTCTGTAGACGCGCATGAGGCCCGTAAAGCTAGCGCACTTGCTATTAGGTCCCCTAAGGCCAAGCGCACGCGTGGTAGTAAAAAGGGAAAGGATCCTGTTGAAATAGACGGCCGAATATTGGAGTATTACACATGTAAATAGTGCTTTGTTATTCAAATTCAATTTGGCGTTGGTGATAGTGGCCCGTGCGAGCTTACTAATTGCTAAGTAATCTGGTTCTGTGGGATGGTTCTGCCCGGAGACGCTCCGGCCCGTACGCCACGAAAACAAGAGGGCAGACTTACCATTAAATCTGCATGTGTGACCACGAGCCGGCGCTTGCAGTACCCAGACTTGGGAGGCATTTGAAGATGTCTTCCTTTCCACCCAGGTAAGTTCTTCTATAATTGTATCTTCCCCGTCATCCCTTGACTTTAGGCTGGATAGAACTCGGATAGGAACCATAGGAGAAGAGCGGAACATTACAAATATGAATGAGGAGCCCTTGAAATTGCTGAGTGCTATAGGTCTTAACGGCTTACAGCTGATTCCAATTATCCATTCTGTACTTCCTGGCCTTCATTATACGCTACCACCATATCGCGATGCTGACGCCGTTTCAGCCAAATCACCCAGATACTAAACACGACAACCGTCAAAGGCACAACCGTCACTGGGAAGATCCACCATTGACGGGACGTGCTAATCTTCATTTCTCCGTAATCAAAGAAAATAGTTGATAGAATCGCCTGGGAAGATTTTGTTAAAGCATTTCCTTTTCTAAATGTGATCCAAGTGTTGCTAATGCCCCGAATCATCTGAATAGGAACAGCAGATCGAACTCGAAGAAAAGGAACTCACAGAAACGGAAGTTGCGGGAAGGAAAAACATCGTGACAGCGGCGACTGTAATCATAGATGCACTATCACGCTGTGTTTGCTGCGCAACTTTGCTCGTTGACTTGGCAATACTCAGGTTCGTGCGTGCTTCGCCTTGGTTTGATAAATAGAACATCTGGCAGATTTATTAATTATCCATCCCCTTGCGAGGGACTGCGAGGCCCAAGTAGTGCTTACTAAATTGATTTGAATATTTGTCCTGTCTTTATAGGTGGAAACCCATCTGCGGTACATCGAGCATCGCGTTCTCAAGTAGCTGAGAGAGTTGTGTGCTCCCAGTGTAAAACCGGACGAGACTTGCTTCTCTAAGACTTCCTTGCGAGATGTGATATGCTCCATGCATGGGACTTGGATGTCAGACGACTCATGCGTGATGAAGACCTCTAAAAATCTTCTGTAAGAGCCTTCAAGGAAACGTATTTGTTCTTCGGTATCGTCTAAGGCTTCCATAAGAATATACCATTGGCGTGAAAGCTCATGAAGATCACGGGCTAACGAGTCACAATCTTGACCCTGTCTATCTTGCTCCTATATCTCGCATATCAGCATATAAGTGGCTCATCTGTTTTCAGCACCTACAAATCGAAACAGCTCCTCTCGCCTTGTTTTGATGATATCTGACCATTGTCTCACTAGATCATCCACTCCGAGGACATCGAGTAAAAACAAACGCCGGCTGAGACTAGGGTTTCTATCTAGGATATCCTGAAGACGACGAAGGGCACTCTCAAAGTAATTCACACAGAAATACGTCGCGGTATTGCCGTCCGAGATCATCTGTGTAAGGCAGAATCCATTATCCCCATAGTGAGGGCGGTAATGCATTTCTAGAATTCAGTTAGGCATTGTGAGACTTTGGGTGACGTCCATGGATTAAATGAGGATTTCACCAACCAAACACCTTGGCTTCGCGGGTGTCGCCTTGGCGAATGAAGCATGCATCGCCCATCTTCGACCAATGTTGGTCTTCGTAAATTCGGGTAAGAAGTAATGGAGACATTCCGGCTTTATCTCTAAGCAGCTTAATTGCTTTCAAGCTGGCCTTAATATTACCACCCTTCCTGTACCAGTAACGCAAGTTAACCTGTATGAAACTGTTATGCAGTGTCAGTCTTTGCACTGAATGTGTCCTCATGTTATCATGGTACTGACAAGACACGAAGCGTTACTGTAGCTCCCACAGAAAGTAGATCCGCTAATGCATCGTCGTCAAGACTCTTTCTCCATCGCAGGCTCTTATCGTTGAATACTTCGAGGACATCAATAGAACTGTTCTGGGGGTGTTTTGCCTCATCTAGAAGTTTCTCTAGTCGAAAGTAGTCCACAAGTTCAGGGTATTGCATCATGACTATATCGTCTGACTGGCGGCTAGCGGTGAAAGTAGTGAAGAAAATTTGAATTGCTGGGCACGGACGCAAACCTGAGGATATCTCTGGGTGAGGGGTCTTGCCAACGTGACCTTTCCAGAGTTATCCACCGTCGTTTGAATTCTACAAGGCTACGTCAGATTTGTTTTCTCCTTGGCCTGACAGTCCGGCCCCACCTAACTCCATCGCCATCAGCAAGCAGCTATCATTTTTATTCCAGCTCGGGAGACAGTTAGGATGAGATGAAGAAAGCACCATACAAGTTTGAGCTGAAAACTCCACTGTGAAGCTGAATTAGTCCGCTCTGCCCTTTTCATCCACCAATGTTACTTCCAAAGCGCCCCGGAATGTAAAGAGTTGCAGTTTCCCTGACCTCCGTTTCTGTCCAGAATATCATCAATAAACTTGGGTTGGTGTCGATCTGTAAAACTTCAGCAGTCACACCAGTCCTTGATTAAACGACTGACGTTTAAAGCTCTAACCGATTAACTAAATACGTCGTAGATCTGACGAAGCTGATGACGACTTCTTGATGTATATATATAGAGGCTCTAGAACCACGTTCAATGAATCGGAGTTCTCATCCTTGATTTTCTGATTGATAGTCGGTGAAAGGCCGCAGGCATTGAGACTCGCGTAGTGTGCGGTGTACTGCATGCATGCGTTCATTCCCCATCTAACCAAGAGAAACGAACAGATCGATACGCTCGAGGATGCCGCAGCTAAAAGCATATTCAGCCCGCCACAACTGCAAAAGCCATGCATCATAGTCGCACATTAGCTTGGCTGTCAACCCAATCCGAACTCAATACATTTGGAGATGTCGGCACATAGGCAGTGTGGCTTTCCATAAATGGATTAGGCTGCAATCCATTATCGATATGGACTCGTCCATACCTCTTGTAAGCTTTGCAGTGTGTGGGAATTGAACGAGCGACTTGATTGTAAATCTATGGGTATCAAGTGTAATATATACATGAAATGGTAGCTGAAATGGGAACAGTGATCTGCAAGCAATATTGATCTGCGATCAATATATTGGGTGGCGTTGACGCTGTCTCGGCAGCACCGTAGTCGGTTACACCTCTCCATATCCATACGCTAGTCCATACTCCTTAGAATTGTGATACATACGTCTATCTGTTTAATTTCCGCATAGACCTTATAACAAAAGGGGTATATATCGTTAACTTAGTTGCTAGGTTAATAGGAGTCGCGCTATGCATGGGGCAGATTACAGTTCTAGCAGAATTTGGCAGAATTCAGCGGACTTGGCAGAATTCGGCAGATATTATAGTCTTATAGATATTGCAGATATTATAGATATTACGGATATTGCGGATATTGCAGATATTGCGGATATTACGGATATTGGACAGTCTATTTAAGTTATTATCTTAAGTTTTTTTTATCTAAAATACTACTTCGTTTCCAATGCTTTAAACACTCTACTCTCTTAAGGTTTTCGGCTCCTATCTGCGCCCTTTCCTATAATACCATACGACGTCCCCCTAAAAAGACTTACTCTGGTTTATCGCTTATAGCTAGAATTAAGAGAATATTAATTGCTATATACGATAACCTTAGCCAACGTTTTCTCTATTAATCTTAACACTACCATTTAAGGGCTAATATTTTACTAATATTATATAGTTCCCTATTACAAGAGTCCTAGAACTTATTCTAACTTTACGGTTAAGTATACTTCCCTAACTTTTAAGCAATCTAATTAAATATATTAAGCTTCTACTCCTAAGGTTATTTCTTTTTATATAATAAAGAAATTAGAAGAGAAGGAGCCTTTTCCTAGTAGAACTCCTAAAGTCCTTTAACCTTTTTTAATATAGGCTTTACCTATTTTAGCTTCTAGTTAGCCTTAATATACTTTATATAATAGTTTAGATAAAGAATAAGGGCTATAGCGTAAAAGGGTAAATTGTCTGTTTTACTATAGTACTTATTAAAGGTTTCCCACCCCTTTTTAATCTAAGAGCTAAACTCCTTATTAAAAGCATATTTAGACTACTATACAGTGTTACTATTGTCTAATTTAGTAGGAAGTTTACTTATAAGTACGGCTTTAAAGTACTAGACAAGAATATCTATAGTAAAGAGTACACTATTAATTATTACACGATCTCCTTAAGTCTTTAGGGTTGCTTAGTAGAACGGTTAAAGGAATTCCTTAGTTATATAAAGCCGTTCCCAGTCCTCTAGGGAAAGATAGTCTGCCTAAAGTATAGTAAAGTGGTTCTTAGTATAGGTATTAATAGCTCCTGCCTTTTAATAGGCTATAGCTAGCATTTAAAACTAGCAATTCTATCTTATACGGTTATTAAGTGGAATTATTCTCTCTATAAGATCCTTAAACTCCTTTATATAACTAGTAGAACTACGGATATATATAATAATATTATAAAGCTTACCAAGTGGTCCTATAACCCAAAAGGTTGCCTATTTCTCCTCTTTATTTCCTACTTCCCCGTTTTCTTCCTATTTATTATATAACTTAAGTTATTTTATTTTAATTTAACTATAAAATAGGAAGGCTTATATGGCTAAGTTGATAATATAGCCGGTATAGCGGATCCGCTAATACGTAAAATTCTATTTAATCTCCTCCTCTTCTAAGAGATAGGCTTCTACTTTGCGATAAAGGGTATTATTTAAACTAGTATTATTATAAATAATAGACCTAAGCTTTTATACAATACTATAATCCTTAAGGACTAAAAGAAGAGTAGCGAATTACTTATTTCCGCTATAATTTGCTACTATATAAAGGGCAAGAAGGGCCTTTAATTACTTCTCCTAGCCCTAATTAATAAAGTAGGCGTAGATCTCTAGAAAAAGGAGCCTATTTAGGGAGATCTAGATATTAAGCAATAGATAAATACTTAATATTGCCAACTAAAGTTTTTTTTATATAATATCTTTATAAGCTTACTAGGATAGTTTAATCTTTTTTATAATTTAAGAGTGTGCTATTATAAGAAAGTTAGACGATTCTGGATTAAGAACTTAATAAAAAGTATAAAATTTAGGCTATTTAATAATACGGAATGGAATGTTTTATATACCAATTAATAAGATTAAAACCTTATTAATTATATCCTAATTTAGTAGTTTTTAAAAGACCTAGGTATTTATTTCTGTTATTTAACCTAAAGACTCTACTTTAATATATAGTTGCTGAAGTTTTTTTTAAGTATCTCTAATTATATTAGGCTAGTATCTTTTTTAACCTAAAGTAGATATTTTAAATTAAGATGTTTTTAAAAATTACTAGTAACTAGGCTACTATATAGCAATTTTTGTAGATAGTAAATATAGTAGAGAATACGATTTCAACCTAAATATTCTGGCTTTATGCTAAGCGCTATATAAGTATAGGCCTATATTATAATGGCTGTTCGGGCCCTTATTGGGCGAGTTAAGGCCGAATTAACGGTAGTTAAAGGCGTAAGAAGAGATAATTCTGCTTTAGAATCCATATTTATATAATAGGGTAAAGGGAAGGTAAAAGCTGAGAATTTTTCTAGCGGTGAGGAAGTATGGATAATATTTATAATCCATATCGATAAGATCTATATCGATAATGGATTGATAAGATAGACGATAAGAGAATGGAAAGCTAGCCTACATATAGGTAACAGCAGATGTGGCCAATAACTAGGCATAAAGCTGTTATATGTACCACCCCCAGCCACTATAATAACAAAGCAGACAGGTGGTGAGAGGAAGGCTTCCTCTAAATTTACTTGCAAGAATATATTAAATTTTCTCCAAGCACATATAGCCTAATGTGGAGCAGGAGCCTAAGGAGGTTTACCGGCGAGCAGCGTGGTTTTTAGTATTAATATTGCCAATCAGATTGATTAATATTGGCACTAATCAATATTGGCGAGTATTGACGATATTTGTAATATTTACAGATCTTCTTAGCACCCCTTAAAAATTGTTTAACCTTAACATCGTACAGATAGATTATTTAAATATTATAGCTTCTAAAGTAGACTTATTACTTTTTATATCTATATTAGACTCCTTTAATATAAAGAAGTCGTTAAACCACTAGTAAAAGAAGACTTCTAACCTATAAACACATACTCGGGCTCTGGATAAAGATAAGGATATATACTATAAGAGAATAAGGCTTATATACTGCAAATATTATATAATAACAGTATATTACTTAAAATCTATTATAAACTTTCGAAATTACCTAAGAACTAAGTATAATATCCACTTAAAAAAATAAGAGGGCCCTATTTATACAAAAACCTATAATTAACTTTAATACCTCTATATACAGCTTCGCGATATAAAGTAGTTAAACAATATTAATACGCTTACCCTTTAAAATACCTTAAACCGGGAAGCTATTACTATAGCGCTTATTTCCTTAATAACTGTATAAAAACTCCTATTTAGAATAGTTAAATGGCTAGAGTTTTATATATTTTATATAGTCCTTAATCTAAAGGTTAAGGGTTATATTATAACGGCTTACTTTATAGTTAATAATATAATCTAGAATATATTTATAGTGGAAAAGGATATTATATAAAAGAAGCTTTAATTAGCAATATTTAAGGTTTATCTCTTACTAGATATTTAGAGGTCCCTAAATTAATATCTTTTACTTAGCGTTTAAGTATACTTTATAGGTTAAAATAAAAGATTAAAAAGAGGCTTTCTTACACTTTTTATAACTCTATTATCTAATAAAGAGAATTAGTTCTAAATGTTGCTTCTAATACTTTAGAACTATAGTATTATATAGAGACTTAGTTCTATTATTGCTAATAATGCATCTATAAACGGCGTCCTATATCGTATAATCTAGAAGTATTTTTAAGAAGGATATAATATAGAGTAGAACTCTATATACCAACAAATCTAGTATAATAGCTATATTATCTACCTTACTATTAAGGCCTTCCTTTTCTAAGACTTAATTTAAGAAGGCAAGCTTATATTATACAACATCAAGGATAAAAGAGGACTTTAAGTTAACCTAAACTCTAGGAGTAGCCGATTTTGAGCTCTTAGTATACTAGGTAAACTTTATAACATTATTATATATACTTAAAGCTTACCTAGCCGTATAAAAGACTTCCTTACTCTTACTTAAAAAAGAATTCTATTAGATAATTATATAAGGTAGAATAGTTAGTATTAAATACTTTAGGTTGCCTTAGAGTATAAGTTAGTAATTAATCTTTATATAAAAAAGTATGCTAAGACTTTAGGCGAAGATTTCTTAACTCTATAGGATTAAACTTTACTTTATATAACGTATAACTTCCTCTAGATCTTTAAGAGGGTAATATTAGAAACTTAGAGGCATAATAAAATAATCTTAAGCGTTTTTTTTTAAAAATAGATATTTTTATAAGGTATTTTAAGCAGAGTCTTATAAGAATTCTCTTTACTTTTAAAAATTTTTCTAATATTATACGATAGGAACGCTATAAGAATAATAGCTACTTTAGTAAAAGGATTTAAATTAGATAGAAGGTGTTTAATAAATAATACCTAAAGTCTAATAAATCCCCATTATATACAGCGGTAATTATTCTTTATCCTAAACTTTATACAAGGTATATTTAAGTAAATTAGACAAAGAAGTAGTAGAGAGCTGCACTTAAAAAGGTTAAAGGACTTTAGGAGGATTACTAATTATAAGATTTTAGGCCTAAGACTCTTTTTATTTAACTATTAGTTTTACTATATAGGCAAGCCTCTACTAAATAAGAATTAGATTTATATAATCTAATTATTAATAATCTTAATAAGTTTACTTAACCTTAAAGCCAAGACGAGTACAATAACTATATTACTAATTCTCTAAGTTAGATTAGAAAGCTCTCTGCCCTTAAATAGTACTGCTAAAAGCAATAGCGTATATAATAGCCACGACTATCACTACTAGCTATTACTATTTTATTAATTTTGGTAATAAGTAATAAAATAGAACGATCCTTTTTAGGAGCGCGTTATATAATCTTATAGGAGAGGATATAAATAGGTGTTAAAAGTCTTAAAAGAGTAGAATATTTAAAACAGTGGCAGCGAACTAAGCTCTTACTTAAGGTTATTTAACTTATTTCTTATATAAAGCTTTTAATTTAATAGTATCTATCTTAATTATCTACGTATACTAATCCGTTTTAATTTTATTATATAAAATAACTACTTAGCTTATATAGCATGTTAAGCTATAAATATTATATAAGTATTACTAATAATCCTAATAGCTAGATATGTGCTAATATATATTAAATAAAAGTTTATATATACCATATGCAAGAATAATTATATTTTAGGCTATGGCCCTAGGCTCGTCGTTAATTAATAACGGTGCCGCTACTATGCTATCCCTACTATTGCTACTAAGCCCTGCTTATAACAAGCGTAGAGGTCTATTATTATTACCTTTATCCTCGCCTTATACGGAGTAGCAGGATAAATAGCTACGCTATTTATAATTCCTATATACTCTGCTAAAGTACCTAAATACCTAATAATATAATAGAAATGGGTAATAGCCTAAGCGAGCGCTAAGGTATATAGCGCATAGGTTACTTACTACCTAACCCCGAGATTATATAAGGATAGCGTTAATATATAAAGGCTAGTGCGAAGCTATTTAATAAGGGGAGATTGCGCCTTATACAAACTCTATATCTTACCTTAGAAGGGCTAGTAATATACGGCTTTACGGACTATAATACTAAGGAGCTAATTGCTGCTGTCCTATAATAAGGACAGGGTTAACGTTAGCGCTAGTAAAGGCGGCGGCAGCGGCGGCAGCGCTATAGAGAATAAGGGCCCTAAGTTAATATTAGCTTTATATAATCTTTTTAGATAATATACGTATATTATTATTACTGTTATTAATAAGATAAAGTTAAAGTTAAAGTAAAGAGTTAATATTAAAAGATTATATAAAGGCGTGCTATTACGTAACTAGATTATATAGCTTAAGTTATATAATTATATTATAAAACTGCCAATCTATATTAATAATTTGTATAATATTCGTTCTTAATAAGTATATTTCTATTATAATAATTTTATCTAAATTATTGCTAATATTTTAATATTGATACTGCGAATATTAACAAATGCGAATATTTTATTGGCTGGATTTTCGCTTATTAAAAACTACGCTAGCGGTGAGGTACCTAATATAAAACGATGCACTTCGGATATATAACACTATGGGGTTTCTTAGAGTATAAGAGGGTACTATAAATAGGACAGACGCCTTTCTGCTAGTATTTTAGCAGAATAATATAGCCTAGCTATTTTATAAAGGCTTACTTGTTTTAGGGATATACTAGTAGGGAAGGCGTTGCCTAGTACGTGTTACCCCCTTATAGTTAGGCAAAGATCGACCTAGGCGGCCGACCCGCACCAGCTATATCCTTATCATTATGCCCTTATTTTCTTAGTTGAGTATAGTATTAGGTAATGGATATATAGTTCTTATAGTTGGCTTCTGAACTAGAGCAAGTATATTAATGGTAGGAAGTAGCTAGTTAGCGCTCTGTAACGGCCTATACCCTAAATAGTATATAGCTATAATAGAATATATATATATATATACACATCGTTATGCCCTAGGGAAAACCTTTTAAAAGAGGAGGATATTTATCTCGGATATTCTTTTAAACAAATTCCGGTCTTTTGTTTAGCTAGTTCCTACTATAAGGCGGTCCCTACGGCCCACTAAACAAAGCCCCAAAGCCCTAATAGCTGCTTTAACCCCTAAACGCGTATTAGCAACACTACCTCTAGACCCGCTAGTAGCTCTATTAAGATATATAAGGAAACTAAGCGCGAAGGTATAAGAGGCCTAGTAGCCACTAAGGACATAAGCCGCTTAAAGATTAGTATAGTTTAAATAGTAGATAACCGCACTATAAACTAGAATATAAGCTACGTAGTATATACTACCTCTATTCTTTATAGTAAGAGTCTTTACCTTATCTAAATATAAAGAAGGAGGCATTAATAGTAATAAATTCTGTTAACTTATTAAAAGCCTTAAAAAAACTATAGTATAGTAGAGTAATATTATTATAAGCTAAAATGGTATTATTAAAAGTATTAGAAATAAACTAGTAGACATTAAATTAGAATAGTAAATCCTTAAAAAGTAAAATGCTAAACTTTAGAAAGCTATTTAGTCCTTATAAGTATAACTAAATACTCCCTTAACTCTAATATAATTATAGGTATTAGCAGCGGCTAGTAGAGGTATAGTAGGGCTAGAGATAACTTTACTATAAATAACGAGCGTTAGGAATCCTAAGGAACCTAATTAATAGCTAGGAATAAACACTAGTTAAAAAAGTAAGAAGGTAATAGAGAAGGTAGCTACTATTAAAGTAGTAAAGTAAACTATTATATAAGGTATAAAGGATATTAATAGACTTACAGGAGCTATATTTAAGGACTTCCGCGTATAGCAAATAAGCGATAGCGTAAGTATTATTAGATTCTTAGTAGAAAAAGATAAAGAAGTTACGTTTAGGTAGATAACTACTTAATAGCTTAAACCGTATATTCTTAAAGTAAGGCTTATTAGACCTAAATAGTATATAGTTAAGGCAGACTAGGTTAAAGTACTTTTAGTAATAGATATTAATAGCGGAAAAGTAAGTAAGTTAGCTATAAAGTGCTTTAAGGTAGAAAATGGTATAGAGGTATATATAATAAGATAGGTTAGACAATTAAGGCCGCGCGGCTAGTACGCGTTAGTAATTATTAAAGTAGTAATAAAGGAGAATATATAGAAGCTACGTATGTTAAATAATATATTATTTAAAGGAGGCGTAATTATTATATCACTATTTAAGGAGCGACGCACCCTTATAGTATACTATAAATATAAAAGGTTTAGATATAAGGCTAGAGACTATACACGACCTAATATATATAAAATATATAGGTAGGAAGGTTATCTCTAGTATAAGGCGGTTAATTTATACTGCGTAAACTACTAGGGTCCTTATTAAAGTCTTATACTATAAATGCCTAGTATATAGGAAAGAGATAGATAGAATTTTTATATAATGGTGCTATAAATAGAGAATTTTGGATTATCTAAGCGAATATAAAGAAGTGTAGGGAAGCGTAGTATATGCTATATAATAATAAAGCGCTAATAGACTTCTACTTTATTTTAAGTTAGTATTACGGCACTAGTGGAAACTAGTAAATATTAGTAGATTATGGTAGATAGTTGTAGACAGTTTTATATAGTTCTAGATAGTTGCCGTTATGTAACTAGAGGATTATATATAACGGTAAGCGGCGCTACCCTCTATCTCCTTTCCTTTCTCTAGCTTTAGATACTTATTTATAAACAATCCAATTATATAGGCTTGCGCGACCCTTTTACTATACTCATGCCTTAATTAACTAAGTCGCTAATATTATCTAAAGCTTATCTACTCTTCTTCCTAAAAAGGAACTTAAAAATATTTATAGACTATAAATAAGAATAGAATATAGAAATAGACCTAAAGACTATTATTAAAACTTAAAGAATAAAACAGAACTAAAAGAACAAAAAAGAGTAATAAGACCTATAGAATATATACAAACTAGAACCCCTATAGAATCCTACTAAAAGTTACCCTAATAACCGTATTACTATACTAAGAACTATAGCGGCCAGTAAAGCAGCTATAGGACCCTTAAATACCTCTAATAGTAAAATAGCAACTAACTTAAACTCCTAGGTAGAGCTTATAGCAGCTAACGCTAAAATTAAATAACTTTAAGAGCTGCTTAAAGCTAGAGAACCCCTTATACCTAATAAAGAGTTATTAAATACCTAAAGACTTGCTATAGTCCTTAAGGCTCTAGCCCAATATATAGTATTAGTATTATTACGGTCCGTAAAGGTTGCGAACCCTTTATTACTTACAGATAGAACTAACCCTATATTTAATAATTGGAAGCTTTAATTATAGGACAAGCTTAAAGTTAATACAGACTACTTCCCTACCACTTAGGCTAAAATGGCCTACGTCTTCGGCTATACTAGCGGGGACGTATAGACGCACCTACGTCCGCGGTATATATAGGACTTAATAAATCCCTTCCTCTCTAAAGAAGAGATAATTATCTACCTGTCTTCTATTTATAAGGACCCCTTTAAAGTATAAAACGCTTAACTTAATTATAAAAGCCTAAATATAAAAACGATAGAGACCTTCTTAGCTTTTTAGACCCGCTTTCTATACCTAGTAGGCTAGGCTTAAATTCCCTAGAAAAATCTAATACTAGACCTATTTAATAAGCTTACCCTAGACGTATAGCAAGCTATACTACTAGTTTTTACTACTATATAGACGCTAAAGGAACTTACGGACTAGTGCTTAGCTATTAACTAAGGCCTTTACTAAATTAAAGTACTCGCCAAATGGTATAAAGCTAGAAACCCTTTAAATCAGATTATAAATAATATAAGAACGGCCCGTAACGCCCTAGCACAATTAATAACCCCTATAGCACCACCTGTATAGCCTACCGCCAATTTAGCAGCTAGCTATACGGCTAGTCCTACTATAGGTCTGGCGAATGCTTAGTTTATATATAGCAACCCCCGTATATAGGCCCTTAGTAATTAAGAAGCTTACTTTTCTTATGGTTAGAAAGACTACTATATAAAAAATTACCTAATAAATATAAAAGCGGACGAGGTTCTATTAATCTAAGAGGATAGCATAGAGTTAAAAAAAAAAAGGAACCCTAGAGGAAGACTCCTCTCTAGGGTTAAAAGGGATTAATATATTAGATGTTAATCTAAGTTAGCTAGTTAGTAAAAAAAGCTATACTATCTCTTATACTTTATTCCGTAATAAATACTAAGTTTTAACCTCTGCTTTAGCTAACTCTAAAGTAAATACCTTTGCCTTAATAGATACCCAGTATGCTATAAAGCTAGCTAACTTTCTAAATATACCTATTAAAGAACTACCTAAACTAATTCCTATCTATAGGTATAACGGGCAGATAGGGCTACCTATTATAACTATCTTGTAGATTTACCTCCATATTAATAAACGAAGGTAGTATAATATCCCCTTCCTTATTACTGACCTAGGTAGCTATAATATAATCTTAAGGTAAAAATAGCTAGCCTATTTAGGCTTATAGATTAATATATAGAATAGACAGCTTATCTAGCCCAAAACCCTACCCCTAACCCCTTCCTTTATAAAAAAAATCAGCATTATAATAAAAAACCTTATACGGCCCTAGATTAATACTATTTACTAGGCCAATACTACGCGTAGGGACTAGGCCTTTAAGAAAGATATATAGCTTAATTCGTAATAGATCTGTATACTATATCGCCCCCAGACTACCTATATTACGCCACCCGCATTAAAAACCTAGGAAGTTAATAGTAACCTAAAAAGCCCCCTATAGAGAGCTTAGGCCCTATATAGCTATAAAGAATAGTAAGGGACGTTAAACGTTATACTAAACTAATAGATTAGAGGGATAACCTATAGAAGATAGAATAGGAGCTAAAAAAGATTATAAACCCTAGACTGTAAATACGGTCCAGAAAACGGCTATAAGGAAACTAGCGGACCTCCCACCAGTTAATATCTACTATATTAGTGCCGTAGGATTCTACCGGAACTTAGTTTAGCCTAATACCGTCGCCTTTATAACAAGCTTATATAAAATTAATTAAATAATTAAGGAAAAGGGAAGTAAGCTTAGTAGATAAGAAAGCGAGCTTATAGATAAGGAACTAGTAAAATAAAAGCTGCCCTATTAACATTAGAAATTTAAAGACGTATTCTCTAAAGCAGCGTCTAATATACTTCTACCTTACTAACTATATAACTATAAAATTAAGATTAAGCAGGGCAAGGAAAATACCCTTAGCTTTAGCCCCCTCTATAAGCAGTCTATTACTAAATTATAGGCTATAAAGCAGTATCTTATTAATAACCTAAATAAGGGCTTTATTAAGCCTAGCTAAGCCCCTTTTACCTTGCCTATTCTCTTTATTAAAAAGCCAAATAAAGGACTCCGCTTCTATATTAACTACTATAAGCTAAATAATATAACCCACAAGGACTGCTATCCGCTACCCATACTTAATAAAACTCTAGCCTAAATAAGTAGAGCTAAGGTCTTTATAAAGCTTAATATCCGCTAGGCCTTCCACTAAATTAGGATAAACCCTAGGTCTAAAGATTTTACTATATTTTAGACCTATTATGGAACGTATAAATATAAAGTACTCCCTTTTAGACTAACTAATAGACTAGCTATATACCAGCGGTATATAAATAATGTACTCTTTAACTACCTTAACGACTTCTATACGGCCTATTTAGATAATATTATAATCTACTTTAAGAACGAGCTAAAATATAAGGAGTATATTTATAAAGTCCTATAACGGCTCTAAGAGGCTAGCCTTCAGGTTAATATTAAGAAGCTAAAGTTTAGTATTAAGTATAAAGTACCTAGGTTTTATTATTAGTATAAATAGAATTAAAACCAACCTAGAGAAGACGGCTGTAATTAACTAGTGGGCACCCCTATGGACCATAAAGGGGGTATAATTATTTTTAGGTTTTTATAACTTCTACTAATACTTTATTAAGAACTATAGTAGGATTACCTAGCCTCTTAACTATCTTACTAAAAAAGACCAGCCCTTCTACTTTAACGCTATATATAGGCAGGCCTTTAATAAGCTTAAGAAACGGCTAGTATCGGCTCCCCTACTTACCTATTTTGACCTAAAATGGCCCTTAATACTAGAAACTAATACCTCAAATAGCGTAATAGCTGGCGTTTTTTCCTAGAAGCAACTAAACGGAAAATAGCACCCTATTATATACTATTTAAAGACTATAATAGATACTAAGCTAAACTACCACATCTATAATAAAGAAATGCTAGCTATTATCTTTAGCTTTTAGCACTGGCGTGCATAGCTAGAAGGGACCCCTAAGCCGATTAAGGTAGTTTTAGATTATAAGGCCCTAGAATACTTTATAATAACTAAGGCCCTTATAGCCCGGTAGGCACGCTAGGCGGATACCCTATCTTAATTTAACTTCTTTATTATATATAGACTAGGCGCTATAAACTATGCGGACGCTTTTATAAGGCGTAAGTAAAACTTAGATAACTAGACGGTTATAAAGATCTTATTACAGACCTAAACGCTACTATAACTAAAACACCTTAACCCTTAAATATAGGTAGAACTAAGCATAGACTCCTTAGGCGCTAAGATATATTCTATTAACTCCTCTAAACTTAACCTTATTAATAAACTACTATAGGCTAACTAAATAACCCCCTCTCTATAGGAGTACTATAAAAAGGTAAAGAACGTTACTAGCCTATAGTCCCTTAAAAACAGACTACTTAAGCACTAGGAACGGCTAGTAGTAGCTAAGGAATAAAACTTATAAACCTGGCTTATTGCCAAAGCTTATACCTAGGTCTCTACAGCTTACCCTAAAAAAAATAAAACCCGTAAGATTATTAGTAACCGCTACTATTAGCCTAAAATAGTTATAGATATTAACCGTTATATACGGAACTGCGACAGCTGCCGTAGATCTATAATCCTACAAGATAAGACCCTAGGACTATTAAAACTACTCCTAATACTAGAACGCCCCTAGTAATATATCTCTATAGACTTTTATAAGCTACCTATAGACCATAATGGATATAATATGGTTATAATTCTAGTTAACTACTTTAGTAAGTGTAACGGAACCTTATAGCAAGAACTACGGTGGGTCCTGTTATTAGGCTAGGTGTGTAGGAAATGTAAGTAATAATTATCGACAAGTAATAATAACTGGTGGAGTGGTTGCCCAACAGATTAACTCTAATTATATTCTGAGAATTACTATAAGGAAGGAACTATCTAGGTAGGGACTAAGGGTCCTTAAATACACAGCCATACTCCTATAAAATCCTTCTTATATATAATATATGTCTTATATATAAGGTACGTAAGTTCCTCTCGTTCCTCTTATTTAATACGTAGCATAT
>Ga0307515_10009556_pt1 | contig 18735 bp, 13 predicted proteins | sample 17_EM_MG_FD_194513 | JGI IMG/M metagenome (GOLD analysis project Ga0307515, IMG submission 194513) | Populus trichocarpa ectomycorrhiza microbial communities from riparian zone in the Pacific Northwest, United States - 17_EM | ecosystem: Host-associated > Plants > Roots > Unclassified | place...
AGTTCTCTGGCATCTTGAACCTAATCGAAGGAAAATAAAATACAGGAACACCATTTATTCATCGTGTGTGTGTGTAGGTGGATTCAAAGGCGATATATGATAAAAAAAAATGGAGAAGAACATGATCAAGATGATCAGACTAGTAATTATACCTGGGAAGTGAAGCTCGAACATATCTAGAGGCAAACGTTGAGTGAACGGAGACATCAGATTCTGAAGCTGTCTTGGAGAGAACCATCGTGATCAAAGAGAAGTGTGAAGTGTTGCTGAGATGGGAAAGAGTCAAGAGTGAAATTGCGTGAGGAAGGTGAGACTTGTGGGCAGGTTTATATAGAGAAAGGAAAGGGAAGAAATGTCATTGGTCAGTCCGATTAAATATTACTGGAGGAGTTAGCAGGTTACATATTTTTCCAGAAAAAAAAATATTTAAATATTATAAACGTTTTTTTAAAAATAAATAATAATTCAGATTATATTTATGACCATTTTATTTGAATTATACGGGAAAATAGAGAGGTAACAATGGTAAACAAGAAAATATATATCTATATATATATATATATATAATTGCTATATAAAAAGGATAAATAAGCTAAAAATATTAAAGAGAATGAGCATTAATTAAAAAATTAGTTTTAAAAATATTAAAAAATATTCTTATAAAAAAGTATTGATAAAAAATCAAAATTTAAAAACAAAACAAAAATGAGGTCAGGTATCGTTGGGCCTGGTAAGTTAGGCTAAGCACTTGGTTTAGCCCTGAAAGGTAGCTTAATTGGTCAGACTTTGGGTTTGGTGGGTCACAGTTCGAGTCCCTTCAGAACCACCGGAGGCTTACATGGTCGTTAATTTCAGGAATCGTGAGATTAGTTAACGTGTGCGTAAGCTGACTCGAATACCTATGTAAATAATAATAAAAAAAAAGCTCCATACACGATTCTTTAATTATTATTTTTAAGTTAACAGGGCGGATGACACATTGTATGGTACTATTAATTTAATATAATTATTTAATTTATACTATACTATAATTATAATTGGTCAAAAAAACAAAAACAATGGTGATCTAAATAATTGTGCATACAGTCCTTTTCTTTTGCTAAAAAAAGAAAGAGCTGATCGTGCATTGGATGCTTCATTCCAAGCTAGCTCCCAATGCCATCTGGGCCTTAATTTGTCTAATACAATTGGCCCTTTTTCTTTGTTTTGTTTTTTTTTTAATTCATTTACTTTATGCAATTAAGGACTTTCTTTTTTGCATATATCAAGATTTGATGGCATTAGGGAAAAGAAAAGCCCCCCATAGTTAAGGCCAACATTAATTATGGATGTCCATGCCTCAAAATCTTGACTCGAGTGAGTTGGATATACTGCGTTTGGGTAGAGGGAAATCTAAAGTCAAAATAACCATGTGCCCTCTGTCATTTATTACCGTTGTCCTTCTGTTTTAGAGAATCTAGAGTGCTTGTCAGACTTTTGAAAGCAAATATTTTTATTTTTTTGTGGAGGCTATGAACGCGGAAAAAACTCTTCGGCACGACTGATTGTTCAGTGATTTTTGTATTGTTCTTGTATGCAAATTGTTGCCTCGAGGGAACATTTGCCATGGGCCCTCGGCAATTAATTGCCCTCGCCTATCTCTTGCCCATAGATTTCCCTTCCATCATGGCATCTAATTTTCAAAGATACGTGGCTGCTTCAATCCGATCTTCCACTTCCTGTGAGCTCAATTTGAATTAAATCCTTACTTTGATAAGAAATTTCTAAAATATTGGGGTTTACAGGCAATAAATAGTATTCAACATAGCTGGCAACGTCAAGCTAGAAATCCAAAGCACTTCACCGTTCACCCCCTCTGTGTTTCATGAATTACCACCTTTTCTTTTTCCTTCCCTTGAGCAAAAAACCAAGAAGCTGAAAGAGAAAAGGGGCATGGAGGTAGGGATATCAATGGCTTTCGATGAGTCGGGAACATGTATGGATCTTTCATACTCGATCCCAACTCAATTGAGTCTTGGGTAACTATCGGGTACTCATGATTCGGATTTGAATGCTATAGTTTAGAACTATTTAGTATATAATTATCGTGGTACATGTATAGTTTTGTTTTTGAACTCCAAGGGTATTTATTTATCTTGAGTTGTTCCTGTCAAATAAACTAGTATCTATATCAAATTTGAAACCTGGATTTTTATCTCCAAGTTTTGCCGGAATCTGATGAAGTGAGTTGGTTCAGGTAAGTCTTCATCGGCATGAAATTAATTGCCATCCCAACCAAGCGGTTTCTGAATTATTATTATCTTTAAATTACTGTTGTGGCACAATTGAAAGCAACTATGCATTCGGCTTGAGCACGTTTTATGCATCCAAATGAAGGGAAGCTCCGATGCATATAAAAATGGGGGACACGTCCAAGCCGAAGAAAGCCAGAAAAAGGAACGGTTAATCTGGACACGTACATGCTGGGATGTGAAAGGAATTGCTAGTGCTTAGAAAAACGACATCCAAACATGTTTTTTCTCTCGAAAATGAAGATGGTGCCAGTGCCGAATGGAACAGCCTAGGTTTTGTCGTCCTATAATTGTGTACGATAACATGAATCATGATGGCCAGGTGGGCCGATGATGATAGATGATAACTTTGAAATATAAAGGAGTGGTCGGTGAAGTTTTGGATGTTCTTAGCTACTGTTCTTGATGATATTTCAGAGAGAGAGAGAGAGAGAAGAGAGAGAGAGAGAGAGAGGGCATGCCCGCTCGCTGTGGATTAGAGTTATCAGAGAAGACAAGGTAAATGCGTGTTTGGTACCGTAGGGTATGTTTTTTTTTTTTTAAATAAATATATATATATATAAATAATTTTTTAAGAATTTTTTTACATTAAAAAATTAAAATTATTGTAAAATAAAAAAAATCAATTTAAATTTTTTTAAGCCCAAAACATTTTTAAAATGCACATAAATAATTTTTAAACATAAAAACAAATAGAATCGTTAAAAATCAAGAAAAAAACTCTATTGGATCAAATAAATAGAAAATATTTTGCTAATCGCAATTACAAATACTCTACATTTCATACATATAGTCATTGGTTAGGTGATTGAGTGAACTTTTTTTTATTTAATCAAAATAGCTTAGTAATTCCCCTAATTTGTAGTCATATATATCTAACCAGTATACAACCATAAGAATCTGCTTTCACGAGGAAAAGGAGAGTGCATGCAATTCACAATAATGAATAACTCATTTTCCACTAAATAAATAAAAACATTGCAATAATTTATAAATTATGCTATCATGCTCTCTCTTTTTTCAATGAATTTGTTAGCATATTTGTTAAATTTATTCCAACTTGGCGGGTTGATCTAAAAATTTGATAACCCGAAGCCTATTTAAATTTAAAGTTAAATTGAAAAAAATATTATTTTGGTGAAATCCATTTAATCCAACAAGGTTATTAGTAATCCGATTTATCCAGTCAAATCTAATTTAAGTTCGTACGTGTTCATATTAAATATATATATTTTTAAAATAAAATGATATTATTTTAATAAAAATAATTGATTAAATTGATTGATAATATAGTAATATATGCTCTTTTTTAGGCCAATTTTTAGACGGACTGTGACAATTATATTTATTTGGCTTATTTTATTAAGCATAACCCTTTTTTAAGCTAAATATTGATTTTTTTTAATCTAAATTATTTCTAAACAAAACTTAAAGAAATTATAGAAGGATAACTGTACAAGCCCATTATCATTGGACCAACAACAATGGGCCGCATAGCCTACTGAAAAGCCCATACTCATAATCTGGAATCCTCACAAATTTTTAAGAACTCGGACCGTTTTTTAATATTTTTAAAAGACACCATACCTACGTTACCTCGCCGCCAAAACCACCACCAGCGCCACCATCCTTCACAAAACGAAATGACCTTCAAACAAAACTTCAAGCTTCCTTTAACGAAAAAAACTAAAATTTTACTGCTAACAGCAACCACTGGCACCGCCGCTCTCACTCTCTACACCAACACAACTACCACCGACTCCTTCACTAACAAAATCACCTCTCCAATTCACGCCGTCCCTCGCTCCTCTCGCGCAATCTCCACCGTCCGTAGAAAACTCTCCTCTATCTTTCTAAACTAATTACTTAATGAATCATGTTTTAATCGTTTCCATTTTTGGTGACAGATTGCGTTAACCATCGCTGATTACAAACTCTCTCTCCGTAACCTACCAGTGAACTCTGATTCTTATTATCAGAAATTATCCGAGGTAAATGAAGTATATTTGTTTTTCGTATTTTTTTAATTTATGTGTTAATTTTTGATTTAGTGAATATTTTAAGTTTTGATTTTGATTGAATTTAATTAATTAAGGTACATTTACGATCTGCGAAGAGGATACTAAAATTATGTGAAGAAAACAAAGGATTTTATGTGAAAGCTGGACAGTTTGTTGCTTCATTAAAACAAGTACCACAGGAATACTCTTTGATGCTTTCTTCATTGCAAGACCAGGTCTTAAATTTTGAATTTCTTGTTAATTTTGATTGTGTTTATTGCGAAATCCGTTTGTTTATTTGTTGCATGAAGAATTTGTGTCTGTTTCGTAGGCTAATATTTTGTTTAGTTATAATGTAGGCAGTTCCATGTAGTTTTAAGGATATAAAACAAGTGCTTCAAAGCAATCTGGGTCGAGATTTAAAGAATATGTAAGTTTCGATTCAGTTTCTTTTTTAGATGTTGAAGGTGGACATTTGTTGTTGAATTATTATTATTATTATTATTTATTTATTTATTTTAACGTAAATGGCAGATTTTTGTCGTTTGATGAACAACCAGTAGCTGCTGCATCGATTGCGCAAGTGCATCATGCGATTTTGAAAGATCATCAAGAAGTAGCAGTCAAGGTTGGTTGGTGTCAGTTTTAGTTGTAAAACTCCCTTGGTTTCATTTTTTGCTTTAGCAACTAAGCAATTTTCTTGACCTAAATTTTGGAAGTTAAAGAATGCTTTTAACTGGAGATGATGTGATTCATTGACACCATTGATCCTTTGATAACATGTTTCCAATTTTACTTTGATTGTCTTTAGTTTGTTGAATCTTTGCTTACTTTCCAATATTAAAGTTGTCTGTGACTAGTAATGCTGGGATTCTTCTTCTCTCTCTTGCCTATCTATTTTTTGACCTTTTCAAAAGCAAACTCTTTGCCATACAGTTATTTATTGGATATGTTGGATCTTGATTCATATGTGGAACTTAATCCATCATTATATATCCAATTTGCAGAGGAAAAACTTGATATCATTGTGATTTGATTCTTCCAATAAAGTTGATGATTACATTAGGAGAATCTATATGATGTTCTCTGGTGAATGTGGAACATACCCTTCCAAACCTTCTTTTTAAATGTTAGAAAATTTTCTTGTTCTTCAAAACTTTACGGATTCTTGTGAGTTATGTATTTAATTGTAACATGCTTCTCTTTTTCTGCATGTAGGTACAGTACCCTGGGTTAGAAAGCCAGATGAAGATAGACATAACCACTATGTCCTTTCTTTCAAAATTCGTGGCATGGGTGCGTGATAAAATTCTCTTGACAATTTAAATTATATCTCTGTTGCATCATAGTGGTATCATCTTTTTGTGAAGTTAGACTGTGGATGTTCTTTTTTGGATAAGGTAACAGTCAACACATCTGATGTCTCTTGAATCTTGAATATGAATATGTCTTCCTTTTCTTTTTGGACAACAATTTATTCTCCTGATTTTTTTTTTTGCATATTTCATGTGGGAGTTTTCACTTCCTAATTAACTTATACTCTTTTTATTTTGATGACTGATCCACTAGCTTAGAGTTATCTTTCTTTTTTCCCTTTCTTCTCCCCCCCTCTCTTTTCCACAGCTTTTCCCTGATTATAGATTTAACTGGCTGGTAACAGAATTCAGAGAGGTTATTTCTTCAGAACTTGGTCAGTGGTATTCCTTTGCTTATTTTATGCATTTTTAATCTCCTTCATAGACACTTGAAGAACTTGTGTAACTTCTTCACTGCATGCATTCTCCATATTCCAACATGAAAAATTGCCTGCAACCAAGGGTAAAAGTATGTGCTATATGATATTCCAACCTAAAGTATTCAACTGTTTAGAACGGATGTCAGTTAGTTACCTTTTTTTATAGGAAAAAAATGAATATTTTAGACCCCCTTGCCATCATATGGCCAGTCAATGCGATGCGGAACAAAAAAAGATTTGAAGCCTAATAAGAAAGAAAAGAAGAAGCTAGGAAGAAAAGGCTAAAGAAAAAGTTAGAGGAAAAGAGTTGGGGTTGGAAAAGTTTGCAACTTTGCAAATTTTTATTTGATTTATCAAAACTCCTTAACATTTAGAAAAGTAGTACATAAATACTAAAACCTTGACTAGAACAAACAATTGGGCTTATAGCCCACTAAATAAAATACCCAACAATAATTAAATCAAGCTCAACAAATAAAGCCTGATTAATAAACCTCAATATAAAGTTCAAATAAATTAAACCAAAATATAAGCTAAAGCCTAATCTCCATCGTCTATGATCATACAAGTACGTAAACAATGTCTCGAGTCCGGTGTCCTCACCAATTCTCCCGAGATTGGAGAAACTAGACCTCGTCAAGTATAGTTCAAGGCGACTCCAATAATGATCCTAAAGATCATGATTAAGTTATTTTGATATCTTTCTGATAATCAAAGTATAGTCAGTATCTAGTTATCCAGCCCCTATACTGGGATTCGTTGAAGTTTTCCATCCCTAGTGAAAACAACTTGTGCATCCAAAGTAGCATTAATATGTTCCTTTTGTGTCAATGATAAAGATAATACGGTAAGGATATCAAAAGGAGTATCAAGAATAAACTGTTGTGTTTTATATATAACAAGATCTTTCATGTCAAAAGTAGAACTAATATCAAAATTTAGTGATAGTTTAATGACATAATTATTTGACTCAATCATTTACAACACTTTGAATGGTCTAGCACTACTCACTTATTTATGACTGGAAAGATATGATTTTTCACTTTTCCATGTTTCACAGATTTCATTCAGGAGGCAAGAAATTCTGAGAAAACTGGCAAAAACTTTAAAAATAACAAGTTCGTCAGGATTCCTCGTGTATTTTGGGTAGGATGACTGAGATTTTCCTTTACCAACAGCTCATTGTCAAATTATTTGTGCTTACTGGTGAATGTAATTCTGAGGACCATATTAATATTTCCAGGAGCTGACCACATGTCAGGTTTTGACGATGCAATTTTGTTGGGGGCACAAGGTATGGATTTTGAACTTGCTGCATCTGTCTTGTGATTAGGATTCCAATGAACTTAGAAGGTCTATTTCAGTTCTCTGCGGGCCTTGAATTCTTTACAAGGCTGCCAGTAATGTATTAATAATACAAGCTTGGGCAACAAAATGGGTTCCGGAACCATAATTGCCAGGATAACCAATAGCGTTTTTTATTTTTTTCCCAGCAGAGAAAAGGTGCTACTTTTAACAAATAGTGGTTTATGACTCCAATTTTTGCACCAATTTTTCTACCAGTTACAGGGAACTAAATTGGGCACTAAACTAAAAGGTTCTGGGACTTATTAAAGGAGAAGTATCGGTTACCTAGCTCACTTTTCCAAAATTTTGATGGTGTTAAAATTCAAGATTTTTAAACCATCATTTTAAACAACAATTACAATATAACATAACCGATGAACATTTCTTCCATGATGGACTGTTGTTAAATCATGGACAACTTTATCTGATACTTCTCAGAAAACCTATTAAATTTAATGCACTGTTCATAGTATCAAACCTATTAAATTATAGCACTGTTCATAGTATCAAACCTATTAAATTATAGCACTGTTCATAGTATCATTTTGAAACGTAATGGTTTCTTTTAATTGGTCTCTATATTATTATGAGGCTTTTGGCTCAACTGCTACGTGCTATTAACATGATGTTCCTAGCATTTCAGGTTGATGATGTGGAATTTATGAAGGAAACGAGAATAAATCCTATAAAGGTTGGTTTCATGAGTCCCCTTTAGGTTGTTTTTCTCTAAATTTATAACAAATACTCAGTTTCCTGCAATTGAGATTGCTTGTAAACGTTCACAAATCGAGGATATCATATTTATTTTGTGGCTGGTCATGATTCATCATTAAAACTTACAATGCATGATGCTGACTAAATTAATATTTTTTACCGATCTTCCCTTAGTCTGTATATTAGGTTGCGAAAGCTTTGGTGGAAATCTTTGCTGAGATGATATTCGTACATGGATTTGTGCATGGAGATCCACACCCTGGAAATATATTAGTTTCTCCAGAAGGTCCAAATGGCTTTACTCTGGGTATGTGTTGAATTTTGAATTATCATAAATAAATTCTCATTTGCGAAAACAGCTTGTAGTATGAAGTTGTTTCGCCATACACCTGCAGTTATTTTAGATCATGGAATCTACAAACAATTGGATGAAGGATTTAGACAAGACTATTGTCAGCTGTGGAAAGCTATGATTCTTCAAGACACACATAAAATACAGCAGCTTGGCAAAGGACTTGGTGTTGGGAAGTATGCTAAATACCTCTCTGTCATTTTTCTTGGAAGAACCATGAACAGGTGATTTTTCTTGTTTTTATCTTTTACTGTGTGATGGTAGAGTTAATTGTTGAATAATTTTGCAATTAAATACAGATTTTTGTTAATAATATCATTGTCGACCATAGTGGTGATGAGATGATGGGGGTGATAATTGAAGTCTTCTTGATGATGTAGAGTGGTACAAGGGACCGTTCTGGAATTGTATTATGTGGTACACTTTTCTTGAGGCGCTACAGTATAACACCAAATATGAAACTCAGTATTTAACCAGGAAACTGGGGTTTTATGATTCCTAGGTATATAAGATTGTCACCTGACTTGGTTCTAACTTTCACTCTTAATTCTTTCATCACCTCCTGTTTCTTGCACTCCCTGTGTTTCTCCACAAATACTCGTTTTCTTTCTGTTCGTTTCATCCTTTACTGAATGTGCCTTTTAGCATTCCACAGCACATAACCCCACTTAAGGATACCCAAACAAAGACCGCAAGTGAAACATAGTTACACTGCTCTGTTCCTGTGAATTAGCATTTCTTATCATATAATGGAGATCTAGTGGCATTTTATTATTGAATATTAACAATTAAATTAGAGACCTAACTGAGCTTGGTTCATGCAACAGTAAAGCAATTCTTGGAAAGGGAATGTCAGATGAAGAAAAGAGTAGCTTGAAGCAGGAGTTGAATTATTTGAAAGTGGATGACTTATTTTCTTTCATGGAATCTCTACCACCTGACTTTCTCACTATATTGCGCACAGAGTAAGAAAAGTCCAACATCCTAATCATTTACTTTCTAATAAAGTAGCTGCGCAGCCCTTACTGGTCGGCTGTTCTTTTGCAGTGGCCTCCTCAGGTCAGTCATTAGGAAGCTGGGAGCTCCACAGAATGTCAGGCTATTAGCCTATGTGAAGTACGCAATACGTGGCCTCTCTCCAAAGTTGAGTCCTGAATCTGGTAGGTTCTTGAAATACATGTCCTAAACAAAGGGATTATTTGATAATTCAAGCATCAAGGGACCTTACTCTCTCATTTCCATGCCCCTGATGATGAGTTTCAGCTGATATATTTTTATATGCTCTTGTTCTCCTTTCAGATTCATCAATGAAAGTTACCTTCTCCAGATTAAGGACAAATGCGAGTTATCTTCAGCTACGGCTTTTTCTCGGTAAGAATGCATATAATTCACGTCGATAACAACCCTCTAGAGGCCTAGTTTAGACAACTGGATTTATAGGGTTTCCTTCTTTTGCAATTATAGCGGGACTGCAGCTGCTTTTTTGGATGGAGAAGGTCAAGCAATTTCTATGCACATTGTATAGAAAATTGTTGCTGAAATGCCTTCCTGGTAAGCATGATAATTGTCCTATATAGTTAAACCTCTATAAAACAGTATCTTTGGCACCATAAAAAATTATTAATTAATTGTCATATTATTTTATCAAGACATTAAAGTTTTAACAAAAATATCATTTAATTGAGGTTATTGATTTATCAAGGTTATACTGTAATTTGTATCTGATTGACGATGGGTATCTTGTAAAGGATGGGTGAATGGATGGTTGAGATTGATTTGATAAAATAAATAAATAAATAAAAATAAAGGGTTATGAGATTAGTTTGGGATTTTGATCTAAATTAATCATATTGTGCCATTCAATTGAAAGAGGGCAAATACATGAAATTATAAGAGAGAAAAAAGATGCAACTATTTCTAAACAGTAAATCAAGCCACTGTTATAAAACCTGCTTGGCATGTAGATTTTGGACTTGGACGATGTGGGATCTATTTTGAATGAATTGACTCGGTTTGATCCGGTTCGAAATCTAGGTTTAAATGAACATCTTCTTGACCAAAACGAACATCTACTTCTACACCTTTTTCTTCCATGAACTTGGCCAATTCCATCCGACGATCAAACATTGGATCCCCTTTCCATCAAATTACCATCACACTCCACTCTATCAACTTCATTCTATCCATCAACTTTGATCCACCACCCACCGTTGGATTGCAAAATTCATGGTCCCGAGCAGCACCAACGGGCAATGCGTGGTACCACAGCAAATCATTAACAGCTAGTGGTATAACAGGATCATCATCGATCGATAGAGATTCAAACTTTGTCCTAATAGCCCCACTAAAACCTGGGCAGTGAAATATATCAACCCTTTGATTTTCAATGGCTCGATATCATCAAAATGAGCTGAACGTAAGCCTGCATGGTAAGCTATGTTGCCTCCATCACTTTGACCCATAACATAACAGCTTGAGTAATCAGCATATTCCTTGAACCAAACTTCGATATTTTTTATAAAGTGAGTTGCTTCTATTGCATCATCAGAGGCCGCGGGCAGCCGGTGCTCAGGAGCGAGGCGGTACTCGACAGACATAACGATAGCCTGGACATGACTTGCCAAGTTCGAGCAAAAGCCATGATAAACAATCGAGGCTGCACCAATGGAAGTAATGAAACCTCCTCCATGCAAATAAACCACAACAGGGAATGCTTTCTTGTCGGACAAAGAAGCATCTTATGCTTGCTTAGGTAGAAATATTCGAGCCCAAAGTGTTTTTTGCTTGGTTAACAGGGATGTCCTCGGAGAGAACTGGGGTTGGATTGTCAGGGTCTGGTGTAGCTGGGACGTTGTGAATCGTGCTTTGGTTTTCTAGTAATTGCACTATCAGGTATAGGCTACGTGACCGTGCTTTGTCACGGGTCGGATAAAAAAGCTTTCGAGAAAAAAAATAATTTTAAGCTAGAGTATTTTTTTAAAATATCAAATGATAAAAAATAAAAAAAAAACAAAAAAAAACTGATATATGTTAACTTATTAAGCTTGTAATTCAAATAATTTGACAAAAATACCCCTAACTGGAAAAACCTTGAAGCCCAATCCTTAATAAATAAAATATATGAAATTTTAGAAAAAAAACAAAACCTAATATACAAAATGATGATAATAATAATAAAAAAGCAATTATAAGCTAAAAAAAGACTTGAACCTACTTGGGTTAACCTGTCAAACTTGTCGGTTAGGTAATGAGACCAGGATAACTTGGCAGAAAGAAAAATGAAGAAAATCATAAAATCTAAGTTATTTAAAAACCAATGTCAAAATATGAGATGAGAAAAACAATCAAGTAAAAAGAATAAAATCAATGTCAACACTTGTTAACTTATAAAACTCGAGTCAAAAGTCATTTGATTGAAAGCACCAAATATAAAAAAACCACGAAAGTCAATTTTTAACAAATCAGATATTGAAAGATGAAATAAAAAAAAATTAGTAACACAAAAGGATTTTTTTAAAAAAAAGTAACTGAAAGGAAAAAAAAGGGGCAAACCTACCTTGTCATGAGATCGAGATAACCCTATAGAAAAGACAAACAAAGAAAACCATGAAGCTTATTTTTTTAAAAAAAAAATCAACGTCAAGTAATGAGATCAAAAAAAAAATAAGTCCATAAAAAAAGATGAGAACTTGTGTTAGCTCATAAAACTCGTGACCTGAACCATTTAATTAGAAGCACCAAACTTGAAAAAACCATAAATCTCAAACCTTAAAAATCCAAATGTGAAAGAATAAAATTGAATAGCAATTAAAAAAATGAGAATCATATTTGAAAAACAAAAGTGATATGGTGGATAATTTTGAATTGAAAGGCTAAATTAAAAAAAAAATCAATTTTACAAAAGAATTAAAAGAAAAAACCACCCAAAAATTTAGAACCAAATTTAAAAACAATAACAAACTAAATATCTTGATTAAAGGACGGAATTGAAAACGATTAAAAGTTCATAAAAGAGATAAGAAATTCCATAGATGCCCCTAAAGCAAGCCTAGTTTTATTTTGATTCCAAGGTTAAGTTAGTAATTGAACTATACAAAAAAAAATTAATCTAAAAAGAACTCTTAGTAACTAATTACCTGATTTTTGCCTTTAAAGATAATATAGATATTTGACTATTCTAAAAAATTAAGAACTTTGTACCTCCAATGAAAATGTTAATGATAAATGGATTACATAGAAAAGTTTATTTGACCCCTAAGCTTAGTCGTCTAGGTTAATTTGATGAAGGGCAAACACATTAATTTCCTATTATAATCCATGATAAATCAAGTCCAATGCATAATGATTTTTTCACATGAAATAGTTCTGTTAATTTGGAGATATTAATCAGGATCGACTAATGATAGGTTTGTTTAGGTATTGATGTAGCCAGCTGACATTTTGAGACCCATCTAATTTATGCACTAAAGGTGTACGTTATTTCGATTAAAGTTATGAATTATGTTTTGTTCTGATTGGAATTAATGATATATCTTATACTAAATTAAAAAATAAAATAAAATAAAATAAATTTTATCTTGTTCAAAATCTTAGATTTCCAAAATTTTCAGCTAAATTCCAGCCAAGAACAAGATCTCATATTATTCCAGATTTTTCAGTTAAATTCCAGCCTAGATATTTCAACATCAAATTTCATTCCACTCGCTCTGTTCCTATCATGAAAAACTCTCTCATTTTTTTCCATCTTAACTAGATTGCGTTTAGTCTCCTCAATCAGACAAACCAACTATCCCAGTCCAATGCATTAAAACTTGTGTGATTTTTTTTAAAATTTAATTAACTTAGTGATGATAGAACATATCGGTCTTATGGTAAAAATATGGAAAGCCAAAGTATTTTACTATTAAATTGGATTTCCATCAATGAAGTTTTGATCTTCAACAGGATAGGGATATGGAAAGCCAAAATCCCTTAAGCCAGATGATTCTATCAGCCAACAAGATAGTTCTCTCAAAATTATGAGGGCCCTTCTGCGAAGGCTCAGCCAACAATTTGATGTCTCCAACCAGTTACTCTAGTTATCATACCTAGTCCAGGTCTGCCGACATGCTCAAAGGTCTAGGTTGTATGCATGCGGGCTTAACTCAAAATAGAATATATGTGTATATAGATAAAAATAAAAGCAGTCTTCGACATAGCCATCGAGTAAGCAGAGATTTGAGATTAGGAACCGCCTTGCAGTAAACTAGTCGGCGACAAAAATTACAGTTGAAATGATATTGAATTGAATCAAACAAGAGAATGGAAAGAAGAAAATAAAGCTGAGTTGTTTAAATTCATGAGTTCCCTACTCTTCCATCTTTCCCTCTCCTTTATTACCTTCACTGCTCACTTTGCATGCGAAGTCCTGTAAACAACACCAACACCTCGATTAAGATCTCTGTTGGTTTCGAACTACAATTTGGAACAAAAACAGAAAACAATTAACAGAACAGAAAACCACAAGATATTACAAACATTGAAAAGTCGACAAACAAACATGAGATACAACTACTCTTGTTAACACATTGCTTATCTAGATGATATCAATATCCACTTCTCAGCTCAAGTTGATGACGTTCATGAATTCCTCATGGCGACATTTTGCAAGACGAGGAGTAGGTTATGATATAAATTGGAAACCTCCTATGAGACAAGAAGCCAGCCCTGATGTTTCTAACAGCTAAGTGATTGGCAGAACTAGACTTCGATGTTAAAATTATTTACTCATAAAAATCCTACATTCATAATCCTTTTTTTTAGCAAAGAGAAAAAAAACACAGATAATCATACGCTCCAAACTTGATTAACATCAAGGTAAAGAAGAAACTACAGCATTAAAACCATTCTAGAGCCGAGCAAAGTTGGTGAGTATCACATACACTTATGCCTTGATAGAAAGTCTGGCTTTCAGCTCCTCCGCCACAGCATCAATGAACTCCTCGGTATTGAGGTAATGGTCCCTACTAACCCTGCAACATGCACAAGAATAATATTAAACACTTACAATTCATATAAAGTAGAGCATAAACATTGATATACATTCAAAATACACTTTTTACTGGGCTGGTCTTACTTAGATCCATGGATAAGCAGAGCGAGATCCTTGGTCATCTTGCCAGACTCCACAGCTCCGATACAGGCTGCCTCTAGTTTCTCAGTGAAATCCAAGAGTCTGGCATTGTCATCCAACTTAGCCCTAACCAATAAAAAACACATTTAAATTATTGACCAGAGCTTTCAGCAAACTTAAATAGTATAATTTTCAAGACCAATGGCATAAATTTGCGGGATCATAATTACATACCTGTGGGCAAGTCCTCTTGACCAAGCAAAAATAGAGGCAATACTGTTTGTGCTGGTTTCACCACCTTTCTGGTGAACCCTGTAATGCCGAGTAACTGTGCCATGGGCTGCTTCAGCCTCTATAGTCTTTCCATCTGGGCACACCTGAACCATACCAATTTAAACATAGTCAGAGATGATGACAAAGAGAGAGTGAACAATATGCTAATATCTTAGTTGTTGCTGAAATTTCTTTCTGCAAACCATCCCCCCCCCTTCCACACTAGCATTAACCTATTTCTTGTATCAGCACCTTGATACAAGAAAATCCCAAGTTCCACTGTCAATCTAATAACTAAAGAGTAGTTAGAGGATGCATTTTAATGTGTCATTTTAACTGTGGCGCATGAGAATTAGAGAAGCTTCAAAATTGGGAAACCAATGCTTTATGCATGTAAAAAGTAGTCCATAAGGAGAAAAGGATGCAAGACAGTTTGATTAGCAGAGGGATGATTATTCTACTGCAGGAGCACAGAGAATACAGATGAACAGAGACGGCTATCAAAAATTAAACAAAAGGCAACTAAAAAATATTACAAGAAAGTTTGTCGGATATCATACCAATACAGAGGTCATCAAGCCAAGAGATCCGAAACCTGTAAAAAGACAGCCAGATATCAGTACTGAACTTCCTACCCAGAACCAAAGGCCACAAAGAAGAATTATAAATGTTGCAGCCAGAATAAGATAAGCACACTACAAAGGTTTTGGAAGCTGAATCTTCATGGTGTCAATGGTCTGTTCCACATACCTTGGGCCAAGAAATCACTCTGCACATCTCCATCATAGTTTTTGCATGCCCATACATAACCTCCTTCACTCTTAAGAGCATAAGCAACCATATCATCAATGAGTCGGTGTTCATACCTTCCAGTTCAACCATACGAGTTATTGACAATACAAATGCAGCCAAAACGAACCATCATCTTAAATGAAAGACAGTGAGTCACTCACCATATTCCTGCGGCCTCATACTTTGATTTCCAGTTGGCCTCGTAGACTTCTTGAAAGATGTCCTTGAATCTGTATCAAATAGAAAAGTCGACATATATCAACTAAATAACCAAAAGAAAATACAGGCAGGTTCATGAAAGCCAAGCATGGAGTTCTAAAAGGTATACAAAGTGATGAAAGTGTCATACCTTCCATCATACTTCTTCAGAATGGTATTTTTTGTGCTGAGATAAAGTGGCCACTTCTTCTGGTAAGCAGTGTTCATGGAAGCCTCAGCAAAAGCACGGATGGACTGCATTCCAGGGTCAAAAATAAAAGACAATTAACATACCTGCATTTTGGCTCATTAGAATAATCATCCGAAAAAATTAATATACCTCATCAGTGTTATACATGGCCAATGCCACCCCACCAGCACCTGTAAAGTTGTAAACCTCCAACTCAGTCTTCTCATCCTGTCCTTCTGGTACTGCAGATTGAAAGACAAATAAGAAATGAGAAAATATCAACAAAATAGGAAATTATTCCTAATAAATTGTGAATAAAAGCTGCAAATCAACAGAAAATCTTACCAAACACCAGCTTGAGCTTGCCAGCTCCTTTGATAACTGCATCAGTTGCTCGATATTGATCACCAAAAGCATGTCTTCCAATGCAAATTGGCTTTGTCCAACCTGACAACAACAATAATCAGTACAGCCCTAGTCCATCACTGAAATTGTAGAGCTGCTGCATCGACAAAATGAAAGTTACCTGGGACAAGGCGGGGGATGTTTTTGCAAATAATTGGTTCTCTGAAGACAGTGCCTGCAGAGATCGAATATGTAATTGGAGCTAAAAGCAAAAGGAATGTTATATAAACATATGGTCTGTCTTAAGTGCAGCTTCACTGACCATTCAAAATGTTCCTGATTGTTCCATTTGGACTCTTCCACATCTGCTTCAAATTAAACTCCTTGACACGAGCTTCATCTGTCAATAACACATTGAATATAAGAATTGTGCATGGCTGCTTTAGAAGAAAAAAATATATTGCCATAGGAAATTAATGTTCATTTATATCGATGTTCATGCCAACAGAGATGAATGCATACCTGGAGTAATAGTTGCACACTTGATTGCTACGTTGTACCTGAAAAGATTCGAATTTTCATAACATAATCACAGTCAGGTCAAACACTTAGTTCAGTACTATTAATCCAATATCTACACCAAAATACTCACAAGTAAGAACTGAAGGATCGATCAATATTAACAACTTTTTACATACATCTTTATATCTAAAAGGAGAGGATTAAAGGATAACTCTATCTGGGATAAAGGATTCTCAGCACAAAGGAACATATATATAAATGAACTGAACACTCACTTAAGAGCAGCTTCGGCACTTTCAACAGTGACTTTATCATCAGTGGCATCACGGTGAGGGAGACCAAGGTCAAAGTACTTGATATCCAACTCCACAAAGGGGAAAATAAGCTGTCGTCATTACACCAAAACCCACATTACAGCTATAATCCATTAACTCAAACCTTTATCAACCAGCAAGATAAATTCATAAATGTACAAACAAATATTAAAATCACCTTATCCTTTATTGACTGCCAGAAAATTCTGGTCATTTCATCTCCTGTATCATCACAATAACAAACAAGCACGACATGAGAAACAAAGAATGACATAAAGTATTCAAACACAGAAAGAAAGGCACCATCTTTGTGATTGACAAAATGACGATTCCAATAAAACCCAGATCTCAAGTAAAGGGATCAATCAATCCCAGATTCAAAATCAGATCCTATCCATGACCCTACAACTTTTTTTAGACAAAGAAACATAAGGATCCAAACTTTCATGCATCTACAAAAGCAAGGATGCTTACTTTATAACACCATTGCATCACTAACAACCAATCAAAGTCTAAACTTTCAGTGATAAAAAAATGAATCCAAACAGCTTAAAGTGATAAGATCATCAAAATGAATAAAGGAGTCAGAATTAAAAAAATAATAATCTTACCGTCCATTTCAACGATGGGGTTGGCAACCTTGATCTTTTCGAAAGCCATTGTTTTGTTGTCTTGTTTTCGTTTGAGCTGAAAGAGTTTTAAAGATTGAAACTTTAGGATTGTTTTTCTTTCTTTCTCCTCCCGTGAATTGAATAGAGAAGGAAAAGAGACAGTGGAGAAATAATGCAGAGAGGAAAGACAGGAGGAAGGTGGAACTGGTTTATATATTCAACCAGGGAGTGTTTTGCCCTACCAATCATTTTGATGTTGGGCTTTTTTTAGTAAGAGATTAGAGAAAGAAATTAAAAAATAAAAATATTAATTCGAATGATAATTTAGATTTAAGGATGATTAAAATAATTGGATTATTTATAATATTTGTAAAAATTGATTCAAAATTAACAAAAAAAAATTTCTAAAATTTAAATAAAAACACTTATTAAAAAGTCGATTTAGTTTGGTTTTAATTTTAAATTATAAAAAATAAAATCAACAAAAACAAATAAAAAATCAAATAAAAATCAAATCAAATAGAAAGAAACAAAACTAGATACAATCAAATCAAACCAGATTATCTATTTTTTTTTTCAAAAAAAACTTTTATAAAAATCACTCAATTTTCTTTAATTTTTAACTCATTTCAAATTATTAAAGTTTTTTTAAAATAAAATTAAATCAAATTGACCAGACAAAACTATTTAATTCTTGTATTCAATTAAGTTAAGTTTAAATTTTTCAAAAAATATTAATTTGTTAGATTTTTTTATCCAAAAACTTATTTTAAATAAAACATTCCACATAATCATCTATGTGCATTGAGTTTTTATTTTATATTTGTTTTAATATAATCGAAGTGGTTCATTTTTCAAATCCTTTATTAGCAATCCAAACCCTAAACCATAATTATTATTTTTCTAGTAAAATAGTGAAAACCTAATTTGCATAATGCA
>Ga0307515_10009557_pt1 | contig 18734 bp, 22 predicted proteins | sample 17_EM_MG_FD_194513 | JGI IMG/M metagenome (GOLD analysis project Ga0307515, IMG submission 194513) | Populus trichocarpa ectomycorrhiza microbial communities from riparian zone in the Pacific Northwest, United States - 17_EM | ecosystem: Host-associated > Plants > Roots > Unclassified | place...
CTCATTTTGCCGCCTGCATCCTCACCACCAGAATGCACCAATCTGCCAAAGAACCACCGGTATGACAGAAAGACGCTTGCCAGTCAAGCAATTGGTGATATTGTGTGAGTCCTTCTTCCCTTTACCTCATCCCTACAGCATCCGCCCTTTACCAATTAAATGGTCGTTCTTAAGCCCATGAACGAACTAACAATTCTCTCTTATCAGCAATATGTCGTTTCGCCGAACCAATAGCTCTGACGAGCGTTTTTCCTTACCTACCTGAAATGATCGAGAGCTTCGGAATACCCAAAAATGATATCGCTCGGTGGGCTGGATTAACTTCGTCTATATTTTCACTCTGTCAATGCTTGACCGGTATACCATGGGGAGTCGCTTCCGATCGATTTGGGCGCAAGACCGTCATCCTCATTGGCTTGATTAATACCATGATTACGACGCTTGTATGGGGCTTCTCGACATCTCTGCCAATGGCTATTGTCGCAAGAGGGCTCTCGGGAGCAGGCTCGGGGAACGTGGGCATTTTAAGAACCACAGTGGCTGAGCTGTGCCCTTGGAAAGTGAGCTGCGCCAGCGAATAAGGCTAAAATTTGGTTGTGGTTGCATACTGACTCTGGAAAAGGAATTACAACCTCGAGCTTTCAGTATCATGCCTCTCGTTTTTACAATTGGTGCTATATTCGGACCGGTAACATTACTTTACGCCTCATCCATTTCTCTTGATTACAATGCCCTGATAATGTCGATCGTGTAGACCCTTGGAGGTGCTTTAGCAAACCCTCTACACAAGGACCCGAAGAAGCCACGAGGACACTCATTTCTTGAGAGATTTCCGTATGCTCTACCAAATATTGTAGCGGCTTGCATTTTCCTCATCGGTATTACTACTGGATTCCTGTTTTTGAGGGTGAGTTTATCTGTTCTCTGGAATCCTATCTCATGTGTTGATCATAAGTGGGTACATGCGAGGGAAAATATATTGAGTCCGTACTGCGCAATGTAACTTTTGAAGTACTTCAGATACTTGTCCCGAACGGGGTATACAGAGGACCTTTATAATTCTCTTGGATACCCGAAGCAACCTACGGGGGTATAACCAGGATACCAAATAGAGTGGGCACCTTAACACATGGGATATTTGAGTTTTTTAGAAGTGTAACAGGAATCTAGCTGACTGTGACCAGGAAACCCTCGACACACGTAAAGATCTTCCCGACTACGGCTTAATTCTAGGTCGAAGACTTACCAATTTCCTAAAAAGGCCATTTAACGCATTGAGGGGGAGAAAGAGCCCAGAAAGAGAGCCTTTGCTTAAACCATCACACCACAAACCACACATCAAGGTTATTGACGACGAAGAATCGTCATCGCAAGACTCAGAAAACTCGCCCGAACATCAACTAAGGCCCGGTTACAGAGACGTTCTAAACAGACAAGCTGTCATTAATTTAATAGTCTATGGACTTCTCGCACTGTATACTATAGCATATGACCAGGTATTTAGCGAAATTTACCTTGGATATAATTGGCTTCCGCTAACCCACAACTGAAAAGCTCATTCCAGTTTTCATGCATCATCCTCCACAGGATCTAGACAGTCCAAATGTTTGGCTTCCATTGAAATTTGCGGGAGGGTTTGGCGTTGGTAAGTTAACTACTTTGAGCATTTCCCTGGTATATCGATACAATCGCTTAAAGACAAGCTCCGCATGCATTCAAGTGCACAGGAATTCTGCATGACTAGTAGAGGACGTGCTAACTTGGTGAATAGATTCTAGCGAAATTGGTGTTCTGCTTACCATACAGGGAATCGTCTGCGTGACGATTCAGCTCTTCATCTTTCCTCCAGTTGCACACTACTTAGGCGTACTGCGTTGCCTTAGACTAGTCTTCATGATCTTTCCCTTCGTCTTCTTCATCACACCATTTACAACTCTACTCCCGACCACGTTCTCGAAGCAAGCTGCCCTTTTCGCTATCTTGATTGTCAGGGGATTCGCCGGCATATTCGCCTATCCCACATCCACCATCCTCATAACTAACAGCGCAAGCAGCCTGCGCACTCTAGGCACACTCAACGGCATCGTCACTAGCGTGTCCGCAATCGGCCGCGCTCTCGGTCCCGCCATTGGCGGCGGCGCCTTCACCATCGGCGTCAAGCACGGCTACATCATCACGCCCTTCTGGATCCTAGCTGGCATCGCGCTCCTCACAACCATCCCGACCTTCTTCCTCGTCGAAGGCGCCGGCTTCGGCGCCGACGAGGACATCGACTCTGACGCCGACGCCGACTCAGGCACCGAAGTGCTCGCCAGCTCCGCCTCCTCCTTCGACACCAAACCCGACGACCACGACGACGCGCTGGGATCCGAGCCCGAGTACGGCGAGCCCGTCACGCTGCTCAGCCGCACGTCGACCCGCTCGATTGCCTCGGGCGCGCTGGAGAGCGATGACGACATGGCGTTCGAAGAGGGCCTGGTGAGCCGCTGGCCGCGGCCGGGCCTGTCGCGCGCGGGCAGCGCGGCGCAGGATGGGCGGAGGCATCGCTCGCCTAGTCGGAGGTCGTCGGTGCCGATTGGCATGGGTGTTGGGTTCAGGCGGTACAGTTCGAATCTGGGGTCGACGGGGTTTGCGGGGGGTTCGTGGGGTGGGTAGGGGAGATGAGAGAGATCAAAACGAGAAAAGGGGGATGTGGTTGGTTGAGGAGGGGCCTTGAGGGAGTAATCTAATGATGCTAGGTTTAGATGTGGTAGAAAAGTTGTCATGTTGGTAAGGGGGATCGTGTAGACATCTGATGAGAAATGGGTGAAATGTAGTCGTAGTAGTAACGATCGTCTGGTCATCAATGCATAGACAAAACCACAAGATCTGTAAATTCTCTTCCTACCAGCTTTCGTGACGGCGTGATATAATATACACTTATAGCGGTAAACTGTCTAGCTCTGCCGTGCCTGCCAAAAACCCTCACCTTCTCAGCCCAGGAGTAAGAGGAGTAGTAAAAGCTCATTAATTTAGCGTCGCCATCGCACCGACAAAGCAACCTAAGAGTCATAATGTCCGTGACATGAAATGGCACAAGTAAAGCAGTGGCGCCCACAACATCTCTCCGCGTATCGTGACGACGTCAATCTACCAGTTCACACTATAACTCTGCATGCTTGGATCTGTATAATTCCATAGCATCCCATCTGGGACGAACAGAGCAGAAATATCAGCATCGATGCCGATATTAAAGTCAAAATTTGAGTAATCAAAAGTAGGATCAAAGCCCGTCCCAGTCCCCATAGATAGAAGATCGGGTGTTTGAGAAGTGGCAATGCCAGTATTGTACCACGCCGGCGCGGTCTGAGGGGTTGGTTGCTGGGTTTGCTGCTGGGTTTGCAGAGCTTGTTGTTGCTGATGCTGCTGCTGATGGAGTTGTTGGTGTTGGTGTTGGCGTTGTTGTGGAACAGGTGAGGAGCCACTACTACCCATAGCCACTTCGGACAGCAGATGTAACGGCGTTTGAGTAGCTGAATTGGGCTTTGAACGCGACTTTGGAACCGGTTTCTGATCCGGGGCGGCGGTGGGACGTTCTTCGTCATGCGAGCCGCCTGAGCAGAATCCCGGCGCGTCACCTTTGGCGGCACCTTCTTTGATCTGCGAGAACTTTTCCTGCAGGCGCTTGGCGACAAAGTAAAACTTGCCATGTGGGCTTTGTGCATCTCTCGAGACGATTGTATTGAACAGTTGAACCAGCTGTTCCGTGTATGATTCAATTCGCAAGTCGTCTTTGTTGATAATATTGCCCATATCACTAGGGCTCGTCACTGAAACCCACATTTTCATGAGGCATACAATAGCATAGATAGCTCGCACACCTGAAAGTATGAGTATGGAATAATTTTCAGGGGAGATTTTTGTAGAAACTTACAGAAGATGACAGGTAGGGTGAGAAGAATGTCTAATGGAACATTTAGAATCGTCTCCAATATCCCATGGGTTGCCGTAAGGCATTCTCCGAGAGCCGCGATATGGGCAGGGCCGACTAGATCCTGTTTACCCACTTTGGTGTAACTTTCTTGTTTGAAAGGAGTTTGGGGGTCTGGACCAGATTGGTTGTGAAGAGCAATCTCATGGATGTAGAGATTGGTGACATGTTCAGCAAGTCGAATTGCAGCTAATCGAAGTCAGCGGTCTTGGAAATAAAAGAATGCATGGTTTTATCTCATCTAGTGGCTATTTTCTTGACTCAATGCTAATGAGACATGAAACTTACGATCATTGTCTTTTGGCCTTTGAGCTTGTAAGGTCTTAAGTTCGTTCTCAAAGACTTTGAGAGCGTATACGACCTTAGGTTCAGATATGCCTATATCTAAGGATGGATCATCCATTGAGAATTGCGCAGATATTTCTTCCCCAATATGAGCCATCTTGACATGCTGGCAAAGGATGCGGTCAGAAGGAAGTGCCTCGGGCGATGTTTCAAGCATGTTTACGCTTTCCTCCATGTATCTCGTCCAACGAAGAAGAATTGGGCGCCTTAGAACCATCGCAATGCTCATGCAAAGGTAATAACAGACAATGAATGTTCGACGTGCTTCAATACTATTGGCATTAGGATGGCTTCTCGTGAATGGGCCGACATTCAGTTTTAGGACGTTCGGAGTTGGTCGCCTTCCGAGGCCAAGATCCAAAGCCATGACCGCAGCACAATTGACCATCATATAGAAATTGTGTTGTTCGTAATGAAGTGGTGGTCGGTACCTGATTCAAAACATTCAGTGCGGTTCCAGAGCATAGAATACGTAGAATTAATGGAATATAATTTCTAGTGGAACGCATACCATAGAACGCCTAGTTGAAGGGCTTGGACTATTTCCAGTGACTTCTCTCCGTTACGCCATATGATATCGGCAAACTGATCTTTCAGCAACTTCGTTAATTCTCTCTGAACATCTTGATTAATTATTTGTTCAGTGTTGCCGTGTGAAGATCCGGCAAGAATCGCGAGGAAAAGTAAAGGCTTCTTTTCCCTAACTTCTTTAACTGTTGTGCCAGGCGCAAGAGGAACCGCCGGGAAATGAGGGCAGATATCATTTACGTAATGATTGAATATTATTTCGGCAGTGTCGGCATCCATGAGGTTGTCAATAAGTCCGTTGATATAGGAATGATCAGCTTGGAACACCTTTTTGTAACCGCGTTTCATCTTTCCCCAGTTGGTGTCGTTGGAGTTCGAATCTGGGTTTTCGGCCATATCTTTGTGCATATCCTCCATATCTTCTGGTATGGTCGACTGGAACTAATTAGTTCAAGTAAACGGAGCGAAAGCTATAATCCGATCCTCTGGGAGCAACTCACTGTATTGCTATTTCCTTCCTCTATCCTTCTTCTCTTGTTGTTAGGGCTACGATTTGGTACTCCAGAGGACACATAGTTCATTGATGGCTCTGAGAGTCTGTTTGATAATCCCCATTCATGACTCTCTGTCCCACTTCTGTAGGAGCGCTGGTCACCTTGAAGCTGGGGCGGTGCTGGTTCATAGGCAGGCGATACCTGTGCTGAATAAGGCCGATTATCCCCAGGACCTCCGGACTTTTGAGCGTGTAATGTAGCCGTTAAAGCATCAATCTTCCTCTCTAATTCTGCCACTCGACTGTCGGCCTTCTTTTGTCGCTTTCTTGTGGGAGGGGTCGTTATGCTGGTTTTACCGTCAGCCAATACTCGAGCACTCAATCACCCTCAAAAGGGTCTTACCACTGCCTGTTTGCCTTTGCGCAACGTCGGCACGGAAGTTCGGGATGGTTTGGATCTTGATCACATCGCACCTGATTATGTTCAGTCGCCATAATAGTGTACCACGATTTTCCCAACGTACCTTTAGACCTCTACACGAATCGCAGGCTCGTGGCCTTTTTAGGTCTCTAGGGGATTTAGCGGAGGAACTTTAAATGGATTAGCACACGCTCAAACGCTCAGCAAGTAGGCATCCTCTTGTCGACGTAAATGATCAATGTGATCGCATGAAGCGAAAGAGCATGCTAGAGCAAATGCAGTATTACTCACTCATCGTGGTCACCATCTGCATCATTCTCATTATCTGTTGACGCCTCCTGCAAGCCTGGCGAGGGTTCTTCGAGCGTAGGATCGAGGGCGGTTGAGGGTGGGGCGTGTTGATGGTTCGTGGCGGGGAGATAGTACGGTTGATGAGCAGCGCCATTGTTCTGGAGGGTCGAGCTCGCAGTATACGACTGTGGGATTGCACGAGGCGGCAAGGAGGTATACTGCAATCTAGGATCGATTGGATCGGCCATTTTTTGGGTGAAGGTTGAAGTCGGTTCTCGTCGAAGGTCGGGATATCGGTTTCTCACAAAGTCCGCGACGGAGATCTTGGGAAGTTGGGAGTTTAAACGACAAATACCGTTTCGCGGACCACGAGGCTGACCTCAGAGAAGTTACTCGGAATGACTGTTCATTCGTAGAGTTCCGAGAAGATGGATGAAACATGTAGATGTCCGACCGGTGGTTGACTGTGTTTCCGCTGTGTTGCGATTGAATCATAAAATGTACGGTAGCCGCAAGGCGCAGACGAGCAGTTGGTTCGTAAGCTCTCGAGAATCAATGGTACTTGGACCGCAACCCAATCCGGCCAGCCTGCTTCCCTGATTCAGGAGTACGTGCTGCCTGCTGCCTGCTCCCTACTTGGAGAAAGGTCGGGCTCGGTTGGGTGACGGAAACGATTCTTGCTTCGATGCTTTGTATTTTTGTCTAGAATGTTTGAGGACATGAATTTCTTCGGAGCATGCAATGACTATTTTTCGATCAAAATACTATAGATTTTTTAATACACTGGGTAACTTCGCAGTATGCTTCGCCGACGGGACAGAAAGCTGCTTCAAATTACTCCAGGATGATATGTGGAAGGCGCCGTAAATCGAACAATATTCCCCCAAGAAACAGCTTTGGTGGTAAATTACTCCACAACCTAAAATTATTACGCTCAAGACGATCAACCGCTGGTCATCACTTAACAGAAAGCAATGAAGATGGTTGAGAATGACTTGGATTTGGATTTTCCGCCAAAATCAAGGCCTCAAGAGCCTGATAGAGCTATTCTATCGAACAATCATACTGGAGTCTGACATGCTCGGATACATAGCCACCACAATTACATGAAGAATTCCATGCGCCGTTGAGGCTTCCACTCGGTTTGATGCTCTAGGTGTGTCCTCAAAAATAGCTCCGGAAACCAAGAAAACCATTCAAGTCAGCTTTCATATTTAGTTATAAAGTGCTTTAGATGCTTATCCAAAATACACATGGCGTGGTGCGAGCTAAGCGAATGGCTCTTTGCGTGTACACCTTTATAATGATGTATGGGAGAGTCTATAGCAGGAATCTCTCCGCGTTGTCAATGCATCGGGAACTACAATCGGGTCTCTGTGGGTAGAGCTCCAGTCGCTAGTGCCATTCCGAGGTCGCCTTGGAGATCTCATTGAAACCAGATGGGAAGTTTGGTACCCAGCGAGATTACATAAACGTGTGACAGTTGGTTGACAGATGAATGATAGTGTTTGTACAATAATGGAGAGCTGGATGGCAGCGAGCTACAGTCGGATATAATTGGATCTCAAGGCGCACCACCGTCCACTACGAGAATCTAGAGGGCCTCTAAGTGACGTAATAAGTTAGAGGGCGAGGGCAAGTTGTCATCCAGAGCTCACGGGAGGAATGATAGCAACTTCGTCGCCAGCCTTGATCACCAAATCCATATCCGCCGCATCCTCACCATCCAAATCAATGTATTCGAGGTTGACAGTAACTGCACAGCTGCTGAGGACTTTGTCTCTTATTCCGGGATATTTTCCTTCCAGAAGCTCAAATAACTCCGCTGCACGGACAGGAGCAGGGATATTTTCGGAGTTTCTCTTAGTGAAGGAGGAGGCGGCTGCAAAGTAAAGTAGAGCAAACTGCCCTGCAGGAGGTTTTGGGTTTGCCATTTCACGGAGACTGAATTTTGTAATCTGTTAATAACTTCCCTAAATATAAAGCGGGTGCGTGACAGGAGCATTGGGGAATAATCAGATATAATTTGAAATTCCGCAGAAACGTTACTTGAAAGCAATCTTCGGATAATACATGCTATTTTTGGAGATCATCATAGAGAAAGGTACGAAAGTTGTGAAAGCTGGCTTACTCTGAAATTTCCTAAGCCATTTACACCGAAAGCCACCTTGAGTATTCGAATAAAAACTGCTCAAGTTATGTTAGTCTGGGTAGCGCTATTGCTAGTAGTTATGGTGTGCCTGTGAGAAACGAAATGCAGAGATTTTTTGGACGTGGTGTTGAGGCGGTCGCGGCTTCTCTACTCAGTCTTGGCAATAGTCATCATCGTCTTTCTCGACTGGGTCTAGCGTTGGGAAATTCTTGGAGATGGCAGGTTGCGACGGCGAGTTGTTTTCTGCACTCAACACGATATGCCTAGGCCCAATGCTGCTGCTCTTCGAACCACTGATTTCTCAACGGCCTGTTGGAGCTGCATCATTAAGCAGCGCCGTCAACTCCGCCATCTATCCAACCTTCACCCTACATCATCCTCTTCTGTTCATGAACCTCCGGTCTTCAATGCCATTGAATCACCACCTCCTGTAGAAGGCTTACCTTTACGTCCTGAGCATTGGGCACAGATCCGGCAGCAAAAATCTCAGATTCAAAAAGCACCACTTCCCAGACCCAACCTTGACCTTGAACGAAAACCTCTCAACACCCGGCAGAAGAACCTAAGCCCTGAATTACAAGATGATCAGGTTGCTGATGGACAGGAAAATAAAATCTTCTCCCTGAGGGAGAAACCGAGAGCAATACAGTGGCGGAGGAGACTTCAGACACCGTTTGGTGAATTTCAAATGAGAAAGGTGGCGACAGAAGTACCAGTAGTTGGACTTTACCATCATGAAAGGCCAGAGGTCAGGATTTCGTTTCATAGAACGCTGGAGACCAAGCTGGAGACCGAGCATAATCCTAAAAGAAAGCTGGCGATGGAATATCATCTTAAAAATCAATCTCCGAGAGAGCCATTGATCACGTATCGGTCTAGGAAACAGCCACTAGTCAAAAATCGACCTCAGATAGAGCCATCAGTCACATATCACCCTTATGGCCCAGGCTATCGAAAGGTGCCTTTTAATAAACCAGAGGAGAATTTATGGGAGCTGTTGGAACTGTATTCTTCCAAATCAGAAATCAACAATGATTCAACAACTCAAGAGGTATCTGGCGAATCCACAAGAAGTCTTTCCGCAGACCTTCATTCCCATGCTTTAGAATCGTTGGGCAAAACACGGCCTGCATTGGGCAAGCAGGCGGAAGCGATCTCGCACCAAAAAAGATCATTCCATAGCTCTAGAGTTGTACGTTGCTCTCAGTATCTAAGACCTCCAACCTGGCTGACTTGACCTCACAGCGCCCCCAGCAGACGACATTCTCGTCTACACCTATGTCCACTTCTCTGTCGCCACCGATAAATTCTCTATTAGAGAGGAAGCCAACGATTCGGGAGCGGCTACAGCAGTGGCAAGAGAAAAATGGTACCCCGAACTTCGATATACTTAGCTCCTTTGAAAATCATCCACGGGTTCGTGATGTGACCAACGACCTTACAAGAATAGGTTCTTCTGAAGCAAGCAATACCCAGTCCTATGAGGATGATGAGACCGAGGAATATGAAACCCTTACAGATTTACATACGACTTCACTTTATTTGCAACCTGGTGATCTCGCTGAGATATTGTAGGTCTTTCTTTTCTTAATTCTATTGACTTCATAGGAATGACTCACATCACTTTAGTCAGGCGAATCGTGAGCCTATACTTAGTGTTTATGTCCAAAGCATTGGGTCACAGGCTCAGTTCTATACAATGACTGGAAAGTACGTTCACCGAGACCAACAAGCTGCCCAATTTGTCATTCCCAGCTTCATAGGTCGATCATTACTTGACAAGATCTTGCCATACCTGCCCACCAAGGAGCTTACACCAGAACTCCTCAATAAGTCAATCGATTTCGATATTGGTGTTCCGCGTGAAGTTGGTGCGCCAATATTAGAAAGACTCCTTGACCTCTGGCGTGAATCCGAAAAAGTTTATCGAGATAATGCATCCATTCTCGATAGCGCATACGCCACGCTGTCTAAGGTCAGCAGTTTATACTCGAAAACGTTGGAATCGATAACTTGGAAACTTCTTGGACCTCAAGGATCTGAGAGAGAACAATTCATCCCTACAACAGCTATGTTACTCGCGGCACGCAAAGCACTCTTACGTGCTGGATTCAGTATCTGGTCTGACTCACGAAACCAACGTGTCACTGGCCTCTACTCAATCAGGGTAAAGAATGAGGTGGAAGCCGTGGAACTTGTCCGGGACTGGATGCGAGACTATCAAGACTACTTAGCCCAGGCAAGCAGAGACAAAGCGGTGAAACGCTCGAAAATACTGAGACCAGAACAACACAGCCAAGGGGCGGTTCTAGTGGACAGATTCGCGGCTAAGGCTCGAGAGCTAATCTCCATCAGCCGAGGAATGCGAGAGCCCACTGATTCTGGGGGTGTAGGCCCAAGCAAGAAGCGATTCCCTATCACAGAATCGTCAAATGCAGTTCGAACGGTCCAAAGCCAAGAATTCACGGACGCGGATCGGCTTATAATCTCTTTCCTGGAGTCATGGTCACTATCGGTGAAGTTCAGAGGCTTGCCACAATTTCTCTCTATTGGACCAATGATTCTCCGTGCAGTTGGATGCTACGAAGACTATGATCACTCACGGGAAACTGGATACATGTTTCTGCAAGAGATCGGGGTCTTGGTACCGTATGAAAACAGGATCGCGTATGACGAAGGCCTGATGCTACCGACATCGCGGTTCTCACGCCAAGTGGAGTTAATAAACACCAGGGCGCAGTTGATTCGTAATGATCCTGGCTTTCACGATTCGATGGCGGACATGCGTGTGAATTGGGCTGGACAGACGATATACTGCATTGATGATGAAGGAGCCATGGAGATAGACGACGGTCTCTCGATAGCCAGAGTCGAGGGTAAAACCGGCTCGCAGGCAGAATACTGGGTCCACATCCACGTTGCGAACCCAACAGCGTTCTTCAACAAAGACCATGCGTTAGCCAAGCTTGCTGCGCATATGACAGAAACCGTCTACACGCCAGAACGGGCATACCCAATGATGCCGCAATGGAGCAGCACCCAACACTTCAGCATTGCGCCCGGTCGGCCCGTTCTCACTTTCAGTGCCAGGATGGACTCTGCAGGCAATATTCAAGAGACTAAAATCCAACCTGGCACGGCTCGAACAGTGGTAAATATGACCCCAGCCACGCTGTCCCGCTACCTCTGTTTGCAAGAAGAGGAGGAAATAATCATGACGGTCGGTGGAGAGGTTCCAAAGAAGCCCGAAGCACGACGTCGTATGCGAGATAAATTCCACCCGGATCAGATCAAAGACCTAAACATCCTAAACATGCTAGCCAATGCACGCCGCCAAAAGCGTAAGGAAGCCGGAGGTGTTTTTTTTGAGATGACGAGAGCTGAGGCTGCGGTTTACGAAAGTTATAACCGTCCAGGTCTAGGCTGGACCAGACCGTCTCGTGAAAAAGCTCGATTTGTGGAAGGAGACCCGGTCATTGAATTGTACGCGAAGCCATTTGTCAATTGGTTCGATGAGAGAACCCGCAAAAACATCATGGTCCAGGAGATGATGTTGCTGGCTTGCGAAATAGGAGCATCCTGGTGCGCCGAACGGAACATCCCCCTCGTATATAGGGGTACGGCACGAAAATCATTCAATATGTCTGTTCAGCGGTTCAAAAAGGAAGTTCTAGAGCCTGCGTATGATGCAGATGGAGTACTGCCTATGCATGTTGGGATAGAGTACCTGAAAGTCTTCGCGGGCCAGACTCTCCCGTCCACTACATCGATCCCGCATGGCGTCCTTGGACTACCACACTACGCGAAAGTCACAAGCCCTCTTCGCCGGTATGGGGACATGGTTACACATTGGCAGATCGAAAGCGCGCTGCGGGAAGAGGCAGTGACAGGTCGTAGTCTTGTGGGGAGCAAGGAAAGCAAATACCTTGCTTTTCAGACCCCAAAGATGATCAAGATCATGACTACGTTGATTCCGCGAGAGCGCCTCATCTCAAAGGTTAAATTTAACTCTACTCGGTTCTGGCAAGCCCAGTTCTTCCATCGCGCGCACAGCTTCAACGAATTGTCACTACCTGAAACAATTAAAGTCATCGTAACTAGAGTTTACAATGATCAATTCTGGCATTCAACCATCTCTACTGATTGGTCGGTTGAATTCAACATGGAGTTACCAGAGACTCTGGGGCTGCCGGCAGCAAAGGTCGGGGACTGCTGGGAGACTCGATTGGTAAGGGTTCATTTGTACTATCAATATAAGCAAGTGGTTCCGATTCGGTTGATCTCGAGGGAGGCGGAAGGATAGCTCGGATCGGACAGAATTTTTGCGGTTGAAGGCCCACCTCCTTCCCCCCCAAAAAAAAAGAGGCGGCGTCCAGTGACGTTTTCACGGCTTTTCAAATGTACATTAGCAATCTGCCAAGGCGTCAGATATCAAGTTTTGTGAAGGGTCGAGACGGCAGCTTCCTTTTGCCATAAGGTTTCACCGCGTCTTCCAGACCACGGTCTTCGGACAGCTTCACGATTGCGGAGGCGTCGGACGTCTGCAACTGTGCAGCGGGGCTTCGGTGCCCTTGGGATGGGCCCAGGCCACCCATCCTGTCACGCCGTAGCACGACCAGACCCGGCGGAAAGGTCTGCTCGATGCTGGACATGGTGGGTATGGTGTTTTCTTGTGTGACGTTTGACGAAATGGATCCTTTGGCACGCGTGTACAAGAGATGCAGCAGAAGATTCCAGCTCGTGGTGCACGATGCTTTGGGATCGGAGGGAAAAAGACTTTCGGACGATGCAGGGCGGTGCCAGGCGGTGCAGGGCGTGCTAAAAGTGGCGACTCTGAGAATTGGGCATGGTGAGTTTCTGGTTGATGCGCATCCGACAGTGACGATCCGCGGAACAAGACAGATGGCGGTCAAGCCACACTCGCCAGCGGCTGCGGGAGATGACCAACCATGCGCATTGGCGGCGAGTCATATCGGACTGAACAAGATTTCGACATATCGAAGACACTACCGGCGGGGCCAGACTCTGGAATGCATGAATCGTGCACGTCTGGCTCGAATCGGTGCTTGCTGGTGGTGGTGGTGCTGGGTGTAGCTCTTGGATGTGGGGCAGGGTCTGTGGTGAGTTGTCGCCATGGCAAAAAGGATCGGCCCGCCAGAATGGGCCAAATAACGATCCGAACGGACTCGAGATGTGCTGCAATGGCTGTCATGTTGGGCTGTGCGGGTTAGGATGAGGGCGATTGGGGGGGTGGAATAAGTGTAACAGGCTGTCTTGCCCGCCGTCTTGCCTTCCCAGCTAAAGGGCAACCACTCAATGCCCACTCGTCGCCCGCCTGTCGGCCTCTTTGATGCGGGAGCTGTTGGCTTCTGCCTGTGGTCTGCTGGCTGCTTGGCGATATCTGCTGGCTGCTTGGCGATATCTGCTGCAGCCACGTTATCTGCCACAGATCGGCCTGCCAAACTGAATCCATGGTGACGAACCCGGAAGCCGACCGTGTGGGCCAAATGCAGCAGGTCAGCCTGACCACGCGAGTCAACTGGTCGATCCGTCCCAGGAGTGACACTGCGAATTGAGCCATTGAGCTCGTAACCTGGTTCTTGGGTCGGAGCAAGGGGGGAAGACGGGATCTCCTGTAAGATGGCTCGGGGGGTGCCATGTTTGCGGAGCGTACGAGTAAAGACGGCTGCTGCTCGAGCTGGGCTATCTGGATGATGATATACTATTAAAATCCCTATAGGTGTATATCTATATATTCGCAGGGTCCATCTAGACCGCACTTCTCCGGTCCATTCGAGCTTCTCCGAACTTTTCCTATACTGCAAGTCTCACTCATAACGCACTGCGAAGCTTTTTTTTTTTATCCCAGCATCTGACTGGACAAAAGGTGCTTCCCGTCCTAGGTCACAATGACGATCCAACCTCCTAGCTCATCCTCGTTGACCGAGAATGTCCGTCCTGCCGACGAAACACTAACAGTCAACGACGCCAACAAGAAGAAGCAGCCCCAGCAACCCCGCCAGCTGCTGTCATGTACCAAATGTCGTGAGCGCAAGGTCAAGGTAAGCTCCCCCAAAAAAACCACTGGGACACAGCGTCTTGCCCCGTACTCTCGACTCACTCATATACGAAGTGTGATCGCACCAAACCTTGCTCAGCGTGCTGCGCTCGTGGGCAGCCGAAAGAGTGCCACTTTGTGGTTGCCGAGGGCGGCGACTACAGCCCTATCCAACAGTCCTACGAGCTTCGTAAACTGCGCGCAGAGAATCTCCGCCTGAAAGAGCTACTACGCGCAGGAGCATTTCCACTAACAGACGAGCAAAATGAGCGGCCCACGTCTTCAGATCGTCCTATGGTGGAGACGCCGTGGAAGCGGGCGATGAAGAGGAGCGCGAGTTCGCGGCAAAAGAGGTTCAAGAGCCAGGAGAAGTCGGACAATCTGTATTTTGGGAGTCCTAGCCTGGCCAATGTCATCAATGATGTTCGTAACCTTCTCATCTTCAACCGCGAAAGTCTCCTTTTTCTCATCGTGCGCGTAGTTCGCCAATCTCCAGGTCGGCCCGCAGTCCTTGACGCATGCCATGCCACGGGGCGCAGACATCTATGCTCCGCAGAACCCCCCCGCGTTTCCATTCGCAACCATGTGGCCGGCGTACCCGCAGGCTTGCATCCCGGCTCTTTTGAATTGTTTGCCTCCGAGGGATGAGCTTCTGGGTTATCTCGAGACATTCCAATGCCGCGCGCAGAGCTACTCGTTTCCTCATATGCCCGACGAAATCACCGCCATCGAGGTCGAGCGGTTCTTATCCGACTCCCAGAAAAATGCAGAGACATTTCCTGACATGCTTGCCCTGCTTTTTGCCGCGCTTGCTCAAGGATCGCAGAATGGCGTCTTTGACAAGTGTGGCGGCAAGTGGGTTGAAGGCGCCATGGAAGCAGAGTCGAAAAAAGGGGACGTTTACGGTAAGAAAATAATTGGTCTATTCTAACTCGAGCGCAACATTGACACCGCAACTACAGTCGCAGCGGCAATGCAGGCTCTACGCATGGCATCCTTCATGAACCGTCCCACGCTACTTGCTATCCAGACGTTGATCATGATCGGGCCATACCTGACGAACAGCGGACGTTTCCTCGACGCATGGACGCTATTTGGCCTCACGATCCGCCTCGCCCATTCCATTGGCCTGCACCGCAATCCCAAGTATCTCGATCCCGCCCCGCCGCCGCGAGAATGCGCTCTGCGGCAGATGCTGTGGTGGTGGATGCTGCACATGGACCAGCAGTACTCCATGACCCTAGGCCGTCCGCTCGGCATCAGCGGCATCGGGGACTGCTTACCACCAGAGCCTCTTACAACGAACCCGATAATCTTACGGCTAGACGAGTTCGTGAACCAGCTCACGGTGTTGGCGAGACAGATCCTCAGCAGCGATCGGCTCACCAATGGGAAAATCGACAACTTCACAGACAGGCTGCGAGCGCTGTGGGACGCGATGCCCGAGATGCTCCAGTTCGACGAGTCCTGGCTGGATGAAAGCAAAGAAATCCCTGAATGGCCGCTCGACGCCATGGCAGCCGGTAAATCTTGCCCCTCCTTCCACACTCAGGCCCCCGCTAACCAATTCCCGTAGTCTTCTACGGCAAAACGCACAACTACCTAATCCTGCTCAACCGGCAGCGCGTCGACGACCGGAGTTCGACGTCGCACTCGCCAGCCGCTGGCACGACGACCGCAACGCCTAAACCCACAACGGGGCCCCCAACCTTGATGCCCCCGGGGCCCGCGCCGCCGTCCCCGACGTCGCCGCTCCTACGCGGCCGCGCTCTCGTCATCTCGTCATCCACCGCCCTCCTCTCCGCCTTCCTCTTCTTCTACCATCGCGTCCCCGCCGCCCTCATCTGCTGGAACATGGGCCAGCAGGCCTTCAACAGCTGCATGATCCTGCTGCTAGACGCGCTGGAAACAGGGGACCTGGCGAACATTCCGCGCGTCGAGCGCGCCTACGCCGTCTTCGTCGAGCTGGAGCGAAAAGGCGTGCACAAGCTGGCCGAACTGGCCGTCGGGCGCGTGAGCTGGGCGTTGGCGCTTTTACGACGGCGTGAGAAGGAGGCCGCGGAGGGCGAGGCGGGCATGGCGGGTATGGATGTGGGAGGGGCGATGGGTATGGAAGGACCAATGGACACGGTTATGGGCAACACGGGGATGCTGCTGCTCGAGGATCCTGGGCTGCAGAGCTTCAGGCCCGAGCTGTTCGCGCCGCTGGGCTGGGACATGGCTGGGCGGGATCTGCACCCTCACTCTCATTCCTATCCGCGACCTCAGCCTCAATCTCACCAGCCTATCCAGCAACAGCAACAACAACGGCAGGAACAACAACAGCAGCAACAGCAACAGCAACCGCAGCTTCAGCAACATCAGTACCAGCAGCAGCAGCAGCAGCAGCAGCAGCATCACCTGCAACACCACCACCAACAGCCCTCCTCTCCCTTCTTCCCGCAACCGCACCAACACATCCTGCCCCACCCCCCTCAGCAACTCCCCCAGCAGCACCAGCACCAGCATCAACACCAGCACCAACACCAACACCAACACCAACAATACCCTTTCCCACTACAACACCACTCGACGCCCTCCTCATCCTTCCAGTCTCACCCGCCCCAACCCAACCCCTTCAACCCCCCGGCGCACCCCTACCTGCGCAACGCCGCCGCGATGGACCTCGGCGGGGACCTCGGCGGGGACCCGGGATGGGCGACGCGGGGCGCGGCGGTGGTGGGAGTAGGAGTGGAAGTTGGAGGAGTGGGAGTCGGAGCCATAGATCCCGGAGCGGGCGTGGGGGTAGCGGACGAGGCGCAGGAGTGGGGGATGGACGGGTAGGTGGGGCCGCGGTGCTGGATATCATCTCGCTGAAGGCGTGGAGGAGCGGACGCATGCAGCATGCATGAAGCACGAAAAGGATGATTGGTGGCGAGGCTCGTTTGCGAGGGACGATGGCAATAGAGCGAGGTGGCTTAGACGTGTATTAAAAGTCCCCGGGTTGAGTAATGTATAATACGCACACCTCGCTCTCTACACAGTGGGCATTTCGGTCTTCGTTAGAGAGGGGGCTTTGGGTTTGGATTTGGGTTTGGATTGAGGGGTAGGCGTTTACTTTCATAGCACGCTCCAATCTAGTTTGATTCACACAGTTCAGGTTATAGTCATTTCCATTAGCAATACCCCAATCCAACATCCGCCCCCCCCCTTTCTTCTTGCAACCCAGACCCATTAAATAAAAACCCCAAACCAACAACCCCGCTCTATAAACGTGAAGCATATCAAACACCCCATCCAAGCCTACCCTGCGCGCCAGAATGCCGTAAATGCCTACGCGCTTCTACCCACCGAACCTAAGTAGCGATAGATCCAAACCAACTGATTAAAACGGACGAAACGCCAACATGTCTAAAGGCCTGATCCTGAATGCAAAAAGGAGAGTCCGCCCACGCAAAAAAGAACCGCCTGCCCCTTGCAGCGAGTAGAACGTAATGGAAACGAGCATGCATGCATTGCGAAAAAGATCCCACCCCGGTCCGTAGAATAAAAACTGTTCAAGAGTCGCGGGTCGTCTAATCATGCAACTGATGCGTCGGACAGCTCCCCGGCCCTTTAGTCTCCCACCACCTGCGGATACAGCTCTGTTCGAACCCAAGTTAGCTTTGTCCAATCAACCCCCTTAACCACACTCCTCGAACCAATCCTCTTAACCCATCCCCTGACTCTTTCCCCCCACCCCCCTCCCAGTTCAACCAAAGCACCGAAGTAAAAGGCAAGGGGAAAAAAGGAAAAGGGGGGAAACTCACCCGATGAAACTTACACAAGCACAACAACCTCCCCATCTCGTCCCCCTCCTCGAACTCCTCGAAGCAGATGACGCACTCCTGCGCCTCGCCCTCCTCGCCCACGCAGTCCTTCTCCGTCGCCTGGTACACCAGCATGCGGTTGCTAGCCGTCACCCGCCGCGGCCGCGAGCCCTCGGCGCGAGACGAAGCGGCCGCACCGCCGACACTACTACCATCGCTACCACCACTACCACTGCCACTGCCGCTACCGCTACCGCTACTACCGCTCGACCGATGTCGCGCCGCCACCCCCCCTGCCCCTACCCCTCCCGCTCCTCCTCTAGCACCCCCACCCCCCATCCCGGCCGCCGACCCGGATCCAGACCCCGACCCCGAAAAATGCTCCCGAATACACTCCACCACATGCTCCTCGCGCTCCGCCTCCCCGCCATCAAGCCCACGCGGCGGGAGTTCGTTCCCGCAAACCGGACACTCGTCCTCCTCCGCGATCTGGCGCTGCGGCTGCTGCTGCTGCTGGTGTGGTTGCTGGTGCGGTTGCGGCGGAGCCATGGGTGCAGGGAGCGGGGGTGGAGGCGAGGGTGGGAGAGGGGCGTTGACGTCGAGGAGGGAGCGGTAGCGGGAGGGGGAGGCGGAGGAGGGGGCGCGGTGGTGCTGGGAATGCTGGGCCTGGGAGTGCGGATGGTGGCGG
>Ga0307515_10009558_pt1 | contig 18731 bp, 20 predicted proteins | sample 17_EM_MG_FD_194513 | JGI IMG/M metagenome (GOLD analysis project Ga0307515, IMG submission 194513) | Populus trichocarpa ectomycorrhiza microbial communities from riparian zone in the Pacific Northwest, United States - 17_EM | ecosystem: Host-associated > Plants > Roots > Unclassified | place...
GGGAAGCTTTTAGAAGAGTCTTAGATGGAACTGCCCGATCTTTTATTGTCCTCGTATGATCTCTCGCCCAGTAGTAGCAGCCATAAGTATTAACCTTTCTCAGGCTCTCCAATTATGCATAGACACGTTCTTCTATCGGAAGTTGGCGTGTGTTCCACTAAATATTATACTATATAACGTTTTCAGCGGCTCTGGCAAAGGACCCAACATATACGGCATTGAACCATGGCACTTCTATGTCCGCAACCTAATCCTAAACTTCAACGTTTGGTTCTTACTTGCGCTCATTACCCTCCCCCTGCTTATATTCCAACACTTTCTTCGGAGACAAAGCGCCTCTAAGCAGACCCTCCTCCGGGGGCTTGTTTTCGCGACTCCTTTATACCTTTGGTTGGGTATATTTACGTTACAACCTCACAAAGAGGAGCGTTTCATGTACCCTGCCTATCCTGCGCTTGCGCTGAATGCTGCAGTCTCGATACACATCTTACTATCATATTTCGGATCCACCGACCCAAGAGACTTTGTAAGCAGAATCCCGGCACAGCTCAAGCTCGCAATTGTAAGCATATTCATCCTCGGGGCCTTGGATTTCGGTGTTTTGCGGGCCATCGGTATGGCTACAGCATATTCGGCACCCCTCAAGATTTACGCCCCCTTACAGCGACCAGGAGTTGCTCATCCTGGTGACAACGTATGTCTTGGAAAAGAATGGTACCGATTTCCGTCTTCGTACTTTCTGCCTAACAGAGTCAAAGCCAAGTTTATCAAAAGCGACTTCTCTGGACTGCTACCAGGAGAGTTCAGCGAGGCGAAAGTTGGTTTTGGTTTCTATCCTGGTGCTTGGCTGATCCCATCTGGAATGAACGATGAGAATAAAGAAGACCTCAGCAAATATGTAAGTTCCGAGGGGCTTTGTGCTAGAACAGGTTGGTTATTAACCTTTAAACAGACTGATATTGAGCATTGTACATTCCTTGTGGATTCTTACTTTCCTGGGACAAGGCCTTCAGAGCACGAGCCAAGCTATATGCTCGATACGGACACATGGGACAGGTTATCGTGTGAGCATTTTCTTGATACCCCTCAGACAGGCAGTGTAGGTCGCTTGTTGTGGCTACCAGACTGGCCGATTATTCCAGAGCGACATCGCAGGAAGTGGGGCCAGTACTGCCTATTGCGTCGCAGGAATCAAAGCGGTAAATTTGTACAGTAAAAACGGGCCAGCACCGGACCCAAATTGAAGATAAATGTACAGACACCAGATGGATTTCATGGATTTCACGGATTGCACGGTTGCGTGGTTACACCCCTCGCCGAGCATTCATGAATTAGGCACTAAACCTAAATGGGAAAACGTATCCCATATCCGCACGATAACACGCTGCAGCCATGATTGACGCTGCGCTGCGGCACCAAGAACCCCACAGTTCACCACTTATCATGACTTCGAAAACTTCCCATTGTCTAAGCCCATGCTTTTGCCACAACTGACATATAATGTCTCTCCATTCCCAACCGTTTTCCGACTTACTTCCTACTTGAGCCCTTCCCGATTGTCTCTATCTTATTCGCCAATTACTCGTCACTTGCTCTTAGCCTGTCTTTTTTGACGGCATATTCTCAGCCCAAGGCCCAGGACCCATCTCCACGTTATGGACAATATCAAGCTTTGGGCACGGCATAGCTGCCGTCCGGAAATGTTGAAAGCAGCCGTACAGCGATTCCATCAATTACATCTATCATACCTAGAGTCTGCTTTTTATAGCTCTCTAGTGCTTCTCGCTATTGTCTGGGCTTCTTTAGCGGCAGCTCGTCGCTTTCAAGCCCACAAAGCTCTCAGTCGTCCAAGCACACTAGATCTTGAGAAACCATTATATAGCAGCAAATTCAAAGCACCGTCGCGAGGACCTGGAGGTATGAACTCTCCCTCCTCAACAAACACTTGGGCTATTATATGTACAATTGCGATTCATGCGTTACTCTACTTAATATTTCTCAACAGTGTGGATACCCCAAACCTTCAAGCGCCCTGCCGCACCACCTTACCCAGATTGGTCTCTTGAGGGCACCAAGCCGCTCCCTTACCGCCCGTTCCGTTACGGCCCAAAGTACAACGTCACCATGGGCCTACGAACGATGCACTGGGACGACTGGATTGAGCTTGACAACCATTTCCTCAAATTTCATGACATGAAATCCCGGCGAATCCTAGAGCGCGGCGCCAAGTGTTGTAAGACTGCTCCGGAAGCCTTTGATGGCGCCTGCGAGCTTCTAGAGGAGCTATGCGATTACCTACCTCAGCGGTACCCGAGCTTATACCGGAAGACAGAGGTGGGCATGGATAATATAACGACGGGAGAGAGCTTTAATATTGTAGAAAGGCCGCTAATTGAGGATCCAATGCAAATGGCGGCGAGATTTGTACAGGATGACCTAGCTATTATGTTTGAGAAGTCAAATGGACAGTATTATCTTCTAGCTGGAGCGATCCTCCTTGCTGGCTTCTGGCGTCTAGAGGATAAGTTTGGCATGCCACTCTCCGAGATACATACGAGTGGAGATGTACCACAATTCAAAGAAAGGTTGGAAAAAGGGATGATGAACTTTTTCAAGAGGGTTCAGCCTGATAAGGCGGTGTTACGAAACAATTACTTTATCCAAGTAGATGACGAGTTAGCCTGGAGTCCAAGCATTGGTGGGGAGGACGATGATGGCATTGGTTGGTTCACAGCAGAGAAGAATAAGGCGATTCAGCATCATTGGTTTAGAAGTGAAAGGCAGAGTTTAAGAAGGTAAGCATAAAGCTAAGCGATATGACAATTTTATATAGACTAACAAACTCCAGACTCCCCCGCTCCGGCGGCGTCGTCTTCACAATTCGTACCTATTTCCACCCGATCATTGAGATCTGTGAGGAGCCCTATATTCCCGGTCGCCTTGCATCCGCCATCCGTAGTTGGGGGAATGACGTCTCGAAGTACAAAGGAAAAGAACGATACCAGGATGTCTTACTCGAATATCTGGACTGCAAACATGAAGAACAGGTTTTGAATGGGCTAGATTTAGAGCAAGAAGACGCTGTCCGAGCGTATCCTTATTAGGGAGATTTCAATGGCAAGACATAGGCATATGCTAACGTAGAGCGGATGGGAGGAAAGACTCACCCTTTTCAAGAAATAGCCATTTACTACATGGGAATGGTTCCTTCCAAATATGTATGAGATGACTTCCTAGTTCCCCGTCGCGATAAACCGTTTACTCAGAACGAAAAGAATATCCACTAGCTTAAAATTCATTCTATCCTCCGTCAATTACAGGGTTCAACCCAAGTAGACCTGTCCCTTTCGAATACTCACAATATTCTCCAGGCTTATCCTCTCCTTGATAACAGTGGGTGCATGGGCTCGTTTATGAGCCTCCACAGTTGCTATTTCTTGATACAAGCAGCGCAGTGTTAACGAGTAGAAACTCCATCTTCCATTCCCATCCTTGCTCCAGGCACATCCCCCCTTCCCCCAGGATAAAACGCATAAAAAACGGGGTAAAACAACCTCCTTTCTTTCACCGACAGCCAAGTTCTCCGCCAAGTCTCCTACTTCACCGTTCCTTGTATCTCCCGCATATTTCAAGGCTTTAATAGTACTCCAAACCGTGACGCCACAGTGCCTTTCAATCACCAAGTCTTTGTTAGATTCCAATCCAACCTCACCTTCGAACACCATTCATACAGAGCGTTTCCCGTCGGCCGGGCAGCTGGACGTCAGTAAAAACGGATATCACTGTAGCAAGTTACCTTGAGCCAGCAAAGCTAGCTGGGTCCGAGAAAATTTAAGAATATCTTAGAGTTGAGGGAGCCAAAGTGAAAATAGGGTTACTAGGGGAGACCGGGGATGGAGAAGTGGAGATGTAACGAAGTTCTGAGACAATGACGAGTCTGTGGGGAGGGTGATGGGAAAAGAGAGACATCAGCCGGAAATTTTAATTCCGCTGACACCTTGTAAGCAATATGTGTGATTCCTTCTTTATTATACGTCAGCTTTGCTCCCTAAAAAAAGGTATTAGGGTAATTCACATACTCGTTACCGGGAAAGAATCATTTTAGATAGGTTTTTGAGTCAGTAAAATACCAACACGCTATCGACGTATTAGGTTATCTCCAATGATCCGGAATGAGGAGTTGGTGCGAAAGCTTCTCCAATTTCGCTCTCTAATCGCAAACGAAAGTGGGATTCCTCCAGTCGATAGTGCTGAAGTATCCTAGGAGCCTAAAAATTGATAAGTGGACTATCTCCCCAGAAATGCGCCACAAAAATAATTCCACGTCCCACTGCCACAGACCAATCTTTAAATTTTCTGGTTTATTCGTCGAATACACAACCACAGAGGTTCGCAAATTGCGTCCGTCCATCGGGTGAAGGGCTTCTTCTATGCGGAAAAGAGCAAATTCGAGAGGTTATGCCACGCGTGTCCAGGTAAGATTCCTTTGCGCCCTTATCCCTTATCCCGTCAACTTGGGCACGTAGGTTATCGATAAGAGCCTACCAATTAGATCAATAAGATTCGATAGCCGTGCTCAGGAATACTTGGTGTTCGCGCACAGGCCTTCCCCTCTGCTCGCCCTGACGGGTCAAGGGATAAGTCATTTTATCAAACATATTATCTCCAAAGGCTACCGAATGGATGTACAAGACACCAAGCGCTTATAAATACTATGCGGTAGGAGTAAGTAGCATAACATTCCCGGGAAGCTACGGCATTGATGTGGAGAAATTCAATAAGATTGACGGAATGGTTGATGTCATGCAGACCTGTTATGCAGGGGAAATTGCGGCAGCAAAGGGGGGAATGAAAACAGCACAAAGGAATAACCAGGCGAAACTCTAGCAGAAATCACGTCAAAGGCTGCAGGAAGATCGATTGTAACGCAAAAGACTCTAATGGAAAAGATTTGGTGGAATTCGGCGATAGTGAACATAGTCAGAAAGTACTGTTCATCAATACCTAGTTATCTGTCAACATGATCGGTAGATTCGATTCCATGCCATGAGTACTGAGTAGGTAAGTAGGTCCTTAGGATGACGGCTTCCACGGAAGAATGAAGCGAATATTCTCTCCGTCAAAGTCCAGCGATCATAACGTTGTTGGGTATCAGTACGGATGGTCAAGCCACGACCATGTTGATCAGCAGTGGATTGCCCGTTGAGCTGAGGCGTGTTCTGTGGTTGCAACGCCCTGCATGGTACCGCGCGGTAAAACTAAGTCGTGATCCAGATAATCTTGAAGAAGCATCGCGATGTTGAGGATGCTGCGTCATGATTTGCGGGTAAGCCTCGTGGCATTTCGACGATCAAACTTTGTCGGTCCTAAAAAGTAGGGCGTGTGAGGCTTCGGGGCAACGCGGCCTGAAAAAGAAGTTCTGGAAGCCTTCTCCGCATTTTAGCTTGGATCTAAGAAGGCGTGGCTGCTCCCGACTGAGACTGAGTGGCCGGGAACAGCGATTACGACCCTCAGATTGCGGGTTAGAGAGCAAGAGAGATGCAACTGAAAAAAAGTAATACGCGTGTGCTCGCGTCCCATGCAATATGGAGAGGGGAATTGACAGGACTCATGTCCTCCTCAGAGCTCGCTGTGGCTTTGAAATCTAGCACGTTCAACCTCTTCCCCAAACATGTGCCCGTGCCAGCGGGAAGCCTGCGGCCAATAGAGAGACGAGACCAACCGACTGCAGTTGTGACCGCCAAATATCCGCTCGTCTGGCCACTGACAGCCTACGGAAATTGCCGCCGTACTCGGCTGCGACCCAGCCCGGCGGGACTGACGCCTCGTGTTGCCTTGACTGGGGCTGCTGTTTATCAGCTTAGCTGTAAATGGAGTGGTGTCAAGGCTGCTCAGGCGCGGTCTGAGTCGCTGCAACTGCTCACCCAGCAACTTCATTCCGTCTGCTTCTCTTCCATCTATCGCATATTAACGATGCTGCTGCACCTCTTCCCTCCCGCTGTGGCCTCCATCTTTTCTGCCGTCCTCATGTCACAGTAGCAGACCCTCTGCGCGCGAATGATGGGGCACAATGGCCTTGCCCTTATTGCCGCAGAACAGATACCCAGGCTCCCCGGCCGCTGCACCAGACACAGGCCAGCGAGAACTCCTAGCAGCAGCCAAGAGGGTTCACAGTGTGAAACGTAGAGCTGGCGAAGATGGCCGACAAGCTGCTCGCCGCAATTCGCTGCGACGTGCAAAGAATAGCACCGAGGAGTTGAGACGCACCAGGGCGAGAGGAGGGAGCAGCGGAACCGCCGTCGACACAAGTCCCGCAGCCGGAAGGTCATTCACCGTTGGGAACATCAACAACGGCATCATCTATCTCCGGTACTATCTTCACCCTTCGCAACTGCACCAGCTCGTGTCTCGCTTATATCTGTCTTCTCTGGGCACAATGTGGAAAGGATTGCTTAGCTAACTACACCCTCATCATTTAGGCCTGTCGTACGCCCAGGCAACCAGCGCACTCGCCCATCGCCAGATACCTTCGTTTTTCCGCCTGCGACTCCTCCAGACAGTGCGATAGTCGACGAAAACGCTCTTCGACCGGCAAACAATGGTTGGAGGGAGAGTTTTTCTGATTCGCGCACACCGGAGCCGCCTTCACCGCCCACTCGAAATGTAATCACAGATGACGAGACTCAGCAACAACATACACGTACATCATCGAAGCCAATTGCCCACATCCGATCACGATCCTTCTCTACTGCGGATGAGCACACTTCCCTAAGCACCGAGCCTGGTACATTCAAGGTTGTTATAGAAAGACCGTCACTGCGACGCCCCAAAACTGCAGATACTGACTCTTTGCCAATTTTACAAGTGCCAATTCCTCACTATCGGCTGGGAACGCCTCGTTTCAGTGCCAGGGGAACGGCTATTCTTCATAGCTCTGTCTATACTCGCGCATCTGGCACTGAAGATCTTCGCTCTTCCATTTTTTCACGCGTAGGAGCTAAGTATGACAAATTGTTCCCATCACCATCGCAAAGGACACATCAATCATATCTCTCACAGCGACACTCCAACGCTTACTCGCCGACGCCTATTCCGTACCGTACAACGATGGATAGAACCCCACTCCAGCCATCTACTGCTCCATCCTCAGCAAGAGTTTCAAAAGTTCCAATTGGACCGCAATTGTATGATGCTCTGACTCTCAATCCGGATGATCAAGCGGTTGTTCGATTCTCGCCATCCGGAGATATTGTTGCTGCGACTCCATCGAGGCTTATAGCTCAGATTACGTCCCCAAGTTTTCTTGACTACGAGCTACTATCAGATTTCTTTCTCACATTTCGCTCTTTTCTATCACCTAACGATCTCGTTGCTTATTTGATAGCACGATTGCGCTGGGCTGTCCATCGACAAGACGACTTTGGCCGCATTGTGCGCGTGCGTACATTTGTTGCGCTGCGACACTGGATCCTGAATTATTTTGTGGATGATTTTGTTCCAAGCTTCCAGTTGAGGGTGTATTTCTGCAACTTGGTCAATAGCCTGTACGAAGACCTACGAATACGAGAAGACGGTGGCGGGGGTGATATTAAGATTATCGGCGAGCTTAAAAAGTGTTGGAGGCGCACCTGTGCTTTGTATTGGGATGACGCTGCAAGTGCAGGAAAGGACTTGCCAGATGATGACCTTCTGCCCGGTGGCCGACTTGGGTCGCGAGATTCTCGAAACGAAACCGGGCTAGCAGCGCAGTCTGTTACTCCCAAGCAGATGGGCACGAACAATCCCAAACCAGAAATACTAGGGCGGAACCCCAGCGACCAATTCGCAAGTAGGCATATGGATTGGGTCAAAAGCCCTCGCCACGTGCCTCATCATTCACTCACTTCACCTCACGTATCTTCGCAAGATTACGAGGGCATTCCATTGTCCCCAGCTAGCGAACAAAGTATGCAAGTACTCTCTTGCTCTATTCCAGTGCGGGCCTTACATCGCGTAGAACCAGGGTCTGATCTCCCGCTCTATCCCCATCCAGTGCCAGCACATCTGGCCACCAGTCCGCAATACCCAGTATCCATTAGTAGACCAAATCGGCCCTCTCATGGACACAAGCGAAGCGGTAGCTTCTCCGATGCGCTCAGAGATCATCGGGCTCCCCTTCCACTCCCGAAAAATGCCAGTCAGGATACACATATTTCTTCAGTACTGAAAATTCCTGGCAGCTTGGTACGAGGAGCCATATATCAGCCCGGTCCACCATATATTGACATCAAGACCATTGGCACGTTGCATGCAACTAGGTCACATCTGGAGCTTGAGCCAGTCGACATAAGTGGTATTTATGCACCTCTGAAACCTGGTTATACAGCTAGTCCTGGCGTAAAGAAGCTATTAGGAAGCGTTCGCCGCGCCCTAAGCAGTAAACAAGGCTCCATACCACAAACACATACGACCGGTCTAGTCGAACAATCCCCGCTTACCTCATCCGCGCGAGATTCTAATCCAACTACAGCAAACAGTACAGCAACGCCAGGAGGTGTGCACAAACGAGGATATTCCCGGGCCCGACCTCATGTTCGGGTTGACATACTGGCTGCTAAAGCCAGTGAAAGCTTTAAGGAGGCTGTTAAAGCGGAGCTAGAACAGGAGAAAAATGGTCCAAGCAGCGCCGCCGGCGCAGACGGATGGGATTTCGAATTGGATAAACTTAACCCACAATCATCGGAGGACCGGCTGAAAGCACCAAATATCGCTAGACTCAACAGCAATGTCACCATGGGTAGTCGATCGATTGTAATTTTTGATGATACTGGTGCTCCCTCTCTACCTTTAATGTCTGGCGCTTTACCGGTTCAAGATCAAGATGGAACGTCAGCACACGATATATCTAGCGATATGATTGACCAAGAATTACCCGAATACTATGAAGCAGATCAACAGTATGTTACGACAACACGACATTCCGAACTTTACGAAGATCCTAATAGAACCGACGCTCTGGGATTGCAATATCACAAATCTCATGGTTCACCACACCAACCCTCTACAGTTATAGCACAACCGAAAAGGTCTAACTCCATCGCTCGTTCAATAACTCGTCGAAACTCGTCTACATTTCGGCGTCATGTCTCAACGAAATCTACACACTGTGGTTCGGCTTCTTTAAGGAGACACGTTTCATACAGTGGATTAACTAAACGTCAGACGGGCTTAAGCGTCAGTGCAACAGCCGCCTCAGATGCACGAACCATATCTTCAGATAATGACCCGTTTTTCTTAGATCGCCATCCAACACGTCAGCTACGGAGACGACCCGGTGGTGACCTTCGAGCAGTTGATAATGTACATGATCTTGAGCAATCACAGCGTCCTCACTCCACAGGCACTCTCTCCAACCGAACTCATTCCATCGCTAACTCCGTTATCCATACCTCTGGAAATGTTATCGCGCCCACCGCCGACTTTGACGATGCTGTTGAAGCTGCTACTGCAATAACACCTGGCACTGAAACCGGCTCTAAGAAACCGTTATCGCTTGTTGAGACGCATTCATCTCAACCAAATTTAAGACCGTCTTTTGAAGCTGAAGTTGCAAAACTTGCTGCACTGCCTGATGACACCGATGACGATGGCGGAATAGAGTCCGCCCTTATGAAGCTTGAGGGAAGATATGAGAAGAAAAGTTCAGAGTCATCCCCTCGCTCAACTATAGCGCCACAAACGTACCAACCGACTGGGGCGCCAGGTGCCACAAAGTCTTCACATTCATTACCGCCTTCCTCGGAGCATGGGCAATCGAAGAACACTCAGGGTATATCCGGTAACGACCCGATACGATACCGCCCTCTAACAGAATCGCAAAATACAAACATCTACCAGGTATTGAAAGAAGACATGGCGGCTCGAACTGCCGCTCCCATATCTCTAAAAGCTGATTCTGAAGACTCTTTTTCCTCAGTACCACTCTTAGAGCGGGGCCTGAGTGACATGACGCCAACTCGGCGAAGTAAATCCGAGCGCAGACAAATGAAGGCACCAGCCAAACCTGCGCCTTTAAAGCCACTTTCTCCTAAACGATTGCGCGAACAAGTTGCACGCCAAGCCGCTTCCCCAGATTCATCGATTGAGTATATTGTAGAGACTGAAAGTATGAAAAGGATACCCAAGGGGGCCACAATGCCGCGATCGCCAGGCCCTAGAGAGTCGTTTCTCCTCGATGAAGATCAAAATCTCAGTGACATGTCTGACGATGACTCGGCCATGGTTACTAAGTCGGATGACACAAGCCAAGGTGTGAGGAGTTTCTTCGATGATGAACCAGCAACCATGGAAAATGACGATATCCTTCCACATCCTATGCGACACCCGCCTACTCCACCATTAACCGCAGATCGATTCAACAAACCAATGTCACAAGTCGACCCAGCCCAGTTTCAAAAAGGTCTTCCAACCCCTGGGCTCACTCCCACCTCTAAGTTAACAGGGCAGCCATTCAATCACCCTATTCAACCCATGGAAGCCCCAATAGAATTAAGAGATTTAAAAAGGGACACATCTACTCAACCTCCCTCACATTTTCCTTTTATTCTGGCGTACGACTCGGAGACACTTGCCCAGCAGTTCACTATCATTGAAAAAGATGCTCTTGACGAAATCGATTGGAAGGAGCTAATAGAACTACGATGGAAACAATCATCACCTCAGATTCTAGACTGGGTCGAGTATCTACGAACTCAAGAACCATATGGGGTTGATGTCGTAATCGCACGCTTCAATCTCGTAGTTAAATGGGCGCTATCCGAGTGTGTACTAACCGAGAATATCGAGGAAAGAGCCAGGTGCATAGTGAAGTACATACACATTGCATCTCACGCAAGACGGCTTCGCAACTATGCCACCATGTATCAGATCACAATTGCGCTATTGTCAACCGATTGTGCTAGGTTGAAAAACACCTGGGAGCTTGTTCCTGCTGCCGAGCAACAGACAATGAGAGATCTAGAGGCACTCGTACAACCATTGCGTAATTTTCACAACCTTCGGGTCGAGATGGAAACAGCTACTCTGGAGGAAGGCTGCATCCCATTCATTGGTGAGCAAGGTCTTAGAAGGCCCATGTACCTAGACCTGACACTAATAATCCCTAGGCATTTACACGCGCGACTTGATCTACAACGCACAGAAGCCTGCCTTCATTGGGAAGGCGCCAATTGACGGTGAGAACCTTGTGAATTTTGAACGGCATCACACTGCGGCGACCATCGTCAAAAGCCTCTTGCGCCTTCTCGAGGCCAGTTCGAAATATAACTTTACGCCCGAGCCAAGTATCATCAGCAGGTGTTTGTGGATGGCCGCTTTGAGCGACGAAGAGATCTCCACCCTCAGCCGGAAGCACGAATGAGTTCATTCCACTATTAATCGTTCGTCATTCTAGAGGCTTTACGTCTTCGTTGTTGCATCATGTAGTGACGCATCTCTTGCCTCAGATGCCCATGTCCGGCATACCCCTCCATTTTGGTTATACCTACTATCCACTCGTACATCCATCGTAAAGCGCTTCAGCGTCGGCGTTATATTCGTAGGATTCAACCTATTGTTAGCCTCCAGAATTTCGCACTGCACAGCATTGCAATAATGATTGATGAACCATCCATTTCATTCCATATACCATATTTTTCCATTATCCTACTCTCGGCTTCAACTTAATCATCATGCGGGCATCTCATTTCATCCTCCCCAGTACCCGAGCGTAATCATTTAACTTAGACTACAAGTCGCTCAGGCGTGAGATTCTAGAAGTTTCGTGTACCTACTGCGGTGTTTAAATTTGTTTTTGTATTTAGACACTGCGGCTGGCTCAGCCGGAAGGCTTTAGAGCCTGCGTGTTGTAACAACCTCAGGCTACGGCCGGCTAATATTAAGAGATTCGTTGCGCTCGATTGTTGTTGGGAATAACTGGCAATGCTTTCATATGCGAATAAAGCCATCTGCCATGAGCCCGTACCAGCAACCCGTGCTCGAAGTCATAGATGTTGGCCGAATGTTCTAAGTTTACTCTACGTCGTCTCATTGCACACCCGGCCACCACCAATCCCGAGCTCGCCTTCTTGGTCCGCCTCCTTGGTCAGCCTACAACCATCACCTCTTGTCCATTCCAACTACCAGGTGGAATTAGTCAAATATCTGGTTTGGTTTCCGTAGCATTGCGAAATGACTCCATTATATCTAAATTGTGGCGCGGATCTCGTTCTGGTGGATATAATTAAAGGGTTAAGATTGGCTCTAAGACCCTTTTTTAGTCTATGCGGAGATTCACCCCTCTTTTTTTACTAAAACTAGTGACTTTCCCTGTGCCGTGGTATATAAAAGCCATATATACATCCTCTACCTCCTTGCCTTTGTACTTCCCTCTTCCTTTCTTCCTTCCTCCCTTCCTTCCTCCTTTTTTCCCTCCCTTTCTCCCTCTCTTCCTCCCTCCCTTCCCCCTTCCCTCCCTTCTCCCTTCCTCTCTCTCCCTGCTTACCTATTTTTTAGGAATCTATAGCTAATATAGTAATAGATAGAATCGCGTTACAAATTGATATACAACAAAAAGGTAGAGAGAGAGGTGGAGGCAGAAACAGAGGTGGAGGTAGAGAGAGAGGGGCAGAGGTAGAGAGGTAGAGGTAGAGGGATAGAGATGTATGGGGCAAAGGTGTCGACCTAAATCGGACTTGCTTACTATTTTTCAGCTGCTTACTCTCGTATATCTTACCACTCAGCTACTTACCCTTGTATGTCTTACCACCTGCACCATGTATATATATACTACCTAATTAGTGCTTCTGGAGCTCTAAAGAGGGTTATTAGAGCCCTAAAAAAGGGTTAATCGACGGTTGATAATTGCACTCCCATATAACCCTAAAATCAAGCTCTACGAGATTTAAAAAGGGCTCAAGCAGTCCCTAAAACCGATGCTTATATCACCAGTGTGCCCGTAGGATTACACTAGGTGGTGATACATCCTCATTGGCTATAATTACTAAATGTAAAGATGCTAAAGATCTCTACGGGCCGTGACCGAATCACCAATCTCTCAAGCGCAGCCCGCAAAACCCCGAGGAAAGGATTCGCATAACACGCTGCGCTCATCCATATCGCTAGTCCAACCCCAGCCGTATACTCAGAACACCGTATCGCCGTACTTGGAGATACCAGTTGCCGTTATGGTCGGCTATACATCGTTGTTTGAAACACTGAGGTCGATAGCGTCAAGTTCCCCCCGCAGCAGAAATCAAGCTAACCAGGCTCGAAGGGCGCTATCTAGATGATACCGGGCCCCGAATGCAATACTAGGGAAGATAGAACGGGGTGGAGATTTGGAAAAGGCCAAGCTAAAGAGGATATTTCAGAGCATGAGGGTAGTCCGCTAGGTCCTTCGGCTTAACCCGTAAGCTCTAAAAAGGGTAGTAGGCGTGGGCTGCTATCGAATCCTTATAAATCGTATCCGATGGTTAAGCACGGCCAACCTGACATCAGCAAGATAGTTTGGTTTCTTGTTTTAGGTTGGGAATGTATGGTTGAACGAGGGGAATAAACGGTAGGAGACAGTAAGTGTGATCTACAACAACTTGGGCCATATGCACGTTGCTCCGGCGATTGTGCGGCGTCGCCTGTGAAGGCTTTAGGTTCTCAATCTCTGAGGCCCTAATAGTGATGCACGTGACGGATAAATTCTCGGTACTTTTTATTCTCCGCACACGTTTCGTGGCTCCGCCTTCGCATTGTCCTCCTGGCGTCCCTGAGAAACTGCAAATGGTAATAGACGTGGGGTGGCATGGAGAAGTGGAGACATGTACATTAGTACTTGCAGGGGAAAGTAATGATTTGATAGTTCCAAGTGACACAGAATGGAGTTGCTAGCCACGTCCCGGCTACTCTATAACCACACTAGTCATGAGTGGAAAAGCAGCCGCACCCACACAGCGCTAGAAACACAAGCATGGAGAAGAAAATCTATCTCCCAAGGAAACGCATTGGCTGGTGCTGTAGGGTTGATGAATCTCGAATATGTGCCAAGAAAACAAATCGCAAGAGTCTTTTCCAATGCCCGCCCGGGTATCGCCTTGATCAAAGAATCTCCTTTCCCACTCCTAGCAAAGTTAGGAAACGAAGCTAAAATTGACACCGCACTCCTGCTGTTGGGTACACTGTCGAAATCTCGAGAAGAAACTACCCCTAGCCGGCCATGAGACTTTTTTTGAGTATACTGTGCGAGATAGACAGCAGAGCTAAAGAAAGCATCTCGCTGAGACCAGGAACCCAGGAGACCCGAAAACCCCCATCATGCACCGAATCACGCCCCGTCCTAGCACCAAAGCTGTACAAGTCGAAAGTGCCACTTGTGGGCCCGTGATTCCCGTAATATGGAGCTTCAACATCCAAAACGCCATCTGTTCATGCAAGAGGGCTAGAGCTGCTGCTCTGCTTAAATCGTCTAACGCCATCATGCGTACGACCCATAGTCTATCGATTCCTTGTGAAGTACCCATGAGAGAAGAAGATGATTGGGGTGTGGTTTGTGGAATGTGACATCCTGCCTTGCCGTCTGGCTCTTTCATAGAAAGGAATGGTATTGTCCGGAAAGATAGCTTCCTGAAAATCAAAGGAATGTGGACCTCAAAGAGCATTAGGCAAACGTGCTCAGGCCAGCAAAAAAAGTGGGTAAAGACAGTGGTTCCCGTGGATAACTCAAGCCATTATACGGGCGAGGTAGACTATCACATGCTGTACTGTGATGTGAGCGCTGCGAATTCTAGATGGTTGTCTTGAGTCAAGGCCAGGATCGTCCCGCGGTATAATCCTTTTGCAGGTGGGCTCGAAGATCCATGGTGTTGCCAAATCGCCACGACCTGGTAGGTTGCGTGCTCAAAGTATTACACAGTTAGGCTTGTTGTGTCTTGACCTAGAGCCTCCACCACTCGGATACTTCGTTCTAGGCCTGTCGCCTCGAGGGTTGTAATTGTTGCGCGGGCCGTTTGGCCTGCTGTGGGGTTTGTCCCGACCTTTGTGGCTATCAGTCCTGTAAGATTGCTGCCTTTGTTTTCTCAGCTGTCGAACAACATCATAGAAGGCCTTCTCAACATTGACGCAATTTTTCGCGGAGGCTTCGACAAAATCACACCCCAATTCACGAGCAAGGGCGCTGCCTTCCTGTGTTGAGACTTCTCGCTCGGTTACCCGGTCACATTTATTGCCAACCAGCATGACTGGTGCTGGGCCGAACGACCCGGAGGCTGTCGATGATGCACTCAGTGGTGACCCTGGATATGTTGGTGATCCGGACAGTGATGATTCCTTGACTCTTTGAATTTGGTGATGAAATTTTTGTATACGTGCAAAGGACGAGCGTGAGGAGATACTGTAGACTAAGATGAACCCCTCTCCATCTCTTATCCATTGATCTCTTAACGCTATGTATTCTTCCTGGCCTGCAGTATCAAGCACTTCTAGCATGCATGATTGATTGTCGATTTGAACTTGCTTGCGATAGGAGTCCTCAATAGTGGGATCATAGGTTTCGACGAAATGATTGAGACATAGCTGTAGCTAAGGTCAGATAGTACATTAAAAAAGTAGAAGGTGATGGCGCACTTGAATGGTCAAAGCTGTTTTTCCAACACCGCCATCTCCCAGCACAACAAGCTTGTAGAGAGTCATCTTCCCTGCCATGCTGTCGTTTTGTTTCGCTTACGGACTGCTGGGCGATCTCGTTTACAGGATCGAGGGCGGCGCGAACCGTAGGATTGGAATTTCTCAGTAATCGATGGGCCAGCACCAAGGATATGGGAGGTCTTGTCGAGGTAAATAGTTAGGGTAACGCAAGCTGGGAGGGCGCAGAACCCACAGCCACGTAGTTATAAGCGACCTCGTAACACCAAAGAACAGCTGATCAGGGCTCCTCAGCTTATCACCTATGGAGATACCAGGGAGGAGATTTTGCAAAAACAAGCCGAGGAGTACGTAGCTTGCCGCCCAAAACGTGTCGATGACGCAATTATAGGCTGCGCGTGCGACGGCGATGGCTCACGGGGAGGCGCAGAGGATACAGAGTTGATCAGAGTCCGAGGGTGGAGAGATGGGAGAAATGGCAAGGTCGCTCAGGGAGAGGAGATGGAGCAGTGTAGCACAGAAGAAATGTGCACGAAGCTATGCGACAACGGCCAGCCCAGTGTGACGAAAACGAAGCCGGCAAGAAAGATTAGCGAGAGAAGGATTGGAGCAAGATTGCGTGTCAAAGAACGGTAGTGGTGGTGATAATAGTGGTGGTGGTCTTGGTGTGCAGGAGACAGTGAGGAGGGCTGGGATGTACTGTGGGCGGTTGTGTTGATCCTTGCACGTGTTCCCGCGTGAGAGCGTATATGCTGAGTTAGTATCTTGATGTACCGTATCGCTGCAGTCGTCGCATGAGCGCGGGTAGCGTCTGGCTAGGACGTGGGGGCGATGGGGGAAGGGACGAGGAGAAAGAAGCAAGTTGGTAAAGATAGCAATAAACGGGCGGTGGATTGAAATGGAAGAGGGCTCCCTCTCTCGCCCGCCTGGATTGGACCGACCCATGACAGCCTGCGTTAGGTTCCTCAACGGTAAGGTTTTTGACTTCCGGCGTCGATTGGTGTCCCAGCTGCACGCTCGTCTTGCTCCCCTAATGCGCACTCTAAAACCCCGATCTTGACTGCATCCAAGGCGTGGCTTGCGGTGTCAAAGAGCCCGCAGCCGAGCAGCCTGCCCTTCATTCCCAGTGTCCACCGTGAATCACCATCCCAACTCCAAGCCCTCCGTGCAACCCTCCATGCTATGGCTATTACAAACAGACGTCTGCCCCGTGCTCAGTTTGAAACCCTTCGGATGGCCAAGCGAGAGCCCATGTTTACCTGAGACCTGCCTGCCCCATGAAGCTAGGAGATAGGGCTCCACCGCCTGCCTACCCACGCAAACCGCGCGTGAAAAGGCCTATTAGAGAGAGTGAGAGCCGCTGCTGTGAAGCATTACCAGCACCAAATATTCATCCCTTACTGCCCTTACCTCCCTCTCTTATGCCTGATTCAAGCATCCAAGCGCATGCCCCTCCCCGCTCACGGCCGGCTGTGCCTATAGGGAGATAGTTATGCAACTGGCCATGAGCTCCAGAGGGGAATAGAAAGCCAGAGACCGTCGCTGTCAAATGTCTAGGGCACCGTAGTCCATGGACACACCAACTCTTCCAAGAGGAGTTATGGAAGAGCTCTCCTCTAAATCCTTCTAGTTGTTGCTGGGGTACACGACGCAGCCGTATCCCCACGACCTGCGGAGGCCAATCCAGGGGCACGGTTTGACTTGAATTCTGCCGAATCTCGTTTGAAAGACCCAGTGGAATTCGTGCCTTGCTGCCGAAACAGTAATCTCTAGGTAAATAGCGAGCCGTGCCTATCAAGTCAGTTGATTTCTTTGGTTTTTTTTTTCTTTTCAGAAAATAGCGCTGCACGGTTCTCGAGACGGAACGGATCGCATCTTTTGACACAGTGCGGCACTTCCAAAATACTTGCAGCTTGTCACCATGCAGACGCTGCCATCCATTGTAGCCTGGTTGGTCCTCGGGTTCGTACCGTAGGCCTGTCGGAAGCCTCCCAGCATTACCAGTGATGTCAGAGGCTGATGACTACCAATATAAGAGACTTTTATACTTTATTCACAGTCATTGACCGTCATCCCGCCGTTGACTCGTGCCAAAGCGAGATACCCCGGAATCCGCAGAGGCAGACGTGATGCTGACTCCAGACCACCGAGGACGTGCAAATCAGCGCACAGCCAGCCCTCGGCGAAGCTTAAAGGGACAAGTTGAAAGCGTACTCACCCGACACTTCCCCACAATGCTTGGGACCGCGCAGTATATCCCTCGACGCCCAACAACGGGCCGCCATCCCCAGTAACCACTGATTCGTGTTTTACTGGGCCTGTCAAAGAAGCGTCTCACTACGAAACTAGTCTGTGCACTCTGCGGGAGTGCGGCGAGGTTCCGAAGTGCAAGAAAATTCAAAACTATCAATTGCGATTTTCCCATGGCGCGCGCGGGCGGCACAAGGCAATGGCTACGGCTCCGGCGAAGCCATGTACGCCGAATTCATCCACGTAGAGCCGAAAGGCCGAGCGCAAGGACACTAGTTTGATTTATTGCTAAAGTACCTGCTCTAAGTAACTGCGAAGCATCACCAGAGAATGCTACTGTGCCATGGGAGCAAGATCAGTCCCAGTGCGGAGAAATGCAGAGCAACCGCGGCTAACCAGATCCGCGCCCTGCGACGGAGCGAAGAAAGGTAAGAGGTCTTCGGGGAGCTTGCAAGGGTGGGTACAGCGCTATCCACCCGGAGGGAGGTACCTCTAAGATCCTACCTAAGCGTAAAGTATTATGTACGTCCAAGCCCTGCCAACGAATCATACATATTCGCGCATATAAACAGCAAGCTGCTGCACGAACTAATTGCCGCAACGTGCAGCAAATTTCAATCACGTGATGGTGGCAGTTGGTAGAAGTGGGAGTTGAGTATACGAGAACGAAAGGATTCAACGTCGCGGCGGCACGGCTGCGGTTGTGGTAGATTGCAGTATTTGTGCTTATTGTGGCACGCAAGAAATTTGGGAACTCTGTCTGCGGGGGAAGGAATCGAGCCGGTTGCACACAACACTAACCATCGCAGACGAGACGAGTCGGTTGCATGAGG
>Ga0307515_10009559_pt1 | contig 18731 bp, 4 predicted proteins | sample 17_EM_MG_FD_194513 | JGI IMG/M metagenome (GOLD analysis project Ga0307515, IMG submission 194513) | Populus trichocarpa ectomycorrhiza microbial communities from riparian zone in the Pacific Northwest, United States - 17_EM | ecosystem: Host-associated > Plants > Roots > Unclassified | place...
CAGCTAGCGGACAGCGAGCGATCCAATTGACGCAGTCAGTCAGCTATTTTTCTCAAGATCGCAGCTAAGCTAACTGTTGGACACACTGCTTCCCAACGAGGCTTAGGTTTTAAGTTAGTAATTAGCTTAAATTACCTAAAGGGGTAGGCCTATTTAGCTTATAAGCAGTCTATATACTACTGCTATACTAATTATAGGCCGGTGGTTTTCTAAGAGGGTTCTAGTTAGTTCCCTAGTTAGACGCGTTAATATATTCCTCTAGTATTTCTAGCTTAGGGGAAGATCTTAAAGTTACCTCTAGCGCTTAATCTTCTAATTAGCCTAGGTAGGGCTAGAGGGGTTCTAGCTACTTTCTAGCAGTATTTTAACTGTTATAAAGAGTATCTATATTTTCCTTAGCGTTGCTAGTAACTATAGGTATATAAAAGTCTAAGCTTCTAGAGTATCTAGGTATTAGGGCTTGTTTAGCTATCTTGCCTAAAGGGTTATATTATCGCAATCTCTCGCTATTAGAGGGACCTTTCTACCTTTATGCGACGGCTTTCTATAAGGTATCCGTAGAGTTTCTATTTAGGTTATCGCGAGGTTTTAAAGGAGGATAGTAGTTATAAATAAAAGATATAAATAAACAATCTAGTCCTTAAAGCCGACTACCCTTCTAAAAAAAGAGTAGGAAGGATTTAAATATAAGGGGATTTTATAGATAGGGGGCTATAAGGACACGATTGTAGAATAGGATAGATTAGTAAGAGAGACAAATCCTTAAGAAGGTAAGGCCTCTAGGATTGTAGAGACTATATACTATAGGCACGTGCCTTTAGTATATAACTAGCGACTATCTAAGGGGCGTCCGGGGGTTGTCCTAAGGGCAACTTAAGGTGTCCGCAATAATATCCCTTATAGTAGACTATTAAACAAATTATTAACTCTAAATACTTTAGTAAAGGTAAAGGATAATAGCTCTACTATATAGCTATATATATAGGATTTAATATAAATTAGCTAAAATAGTAACTATAGGAAGACATTAAAAATATAAAGGATTTAATTAGTAACTTTTACTACGCGAACCTATAGAAACTAGGCCTAAGTAGAGATTTTATACCTAATTCTCTATAGAAGCCCTTATAAAGTTAAACCGTTATATATTACTATATAAGGGTAAATTACTATTAAATTATTATTAGATTGTAGTAAAATATAATTATATAACTAGAATATTGTTAAAATATCTAGAAACTTTAACTGGCAGTTAAAGTTATCTAATTATAGTTAAACCTTTTTAGTATAATACGGTGAGTTCGGCCAAGCGTATTATAATAACAATAATAATTCATTACTTAACGTCCGATTTAAATCCCTATTAGGCCCACGCGGACTACTCCTTATATATATATAGGGAGAAAACTCTATTTAAGAAAACCTTATAATTTATCTCCCCGTCTTTTAGAACTCGCCTATAAGGCACCTATAAGGCGCCTATAAGTTACCTATAGTGCTCCTACTACCTTACTTTTTAATCTTTTTAGGAACTACTACTGCCGTAATAAACCTATGGACGCGTTAGTATTATAAACTTTACTTTACTACTATAGAGTTATTAGGGGGCGCCTATTACTCGCCCCTTTGCCCTTTATTACTATTTCCTTTATAACCCAGAACTAGTTTAGTATATTTTAGCTAATAAGCTACTAGGTAACCGCCTTAAGGCCTTTTTATATTAAGAGTAGTATCTTATAGTTCTCTATACTAGCTACTAAGAGTATTACTTCTTAGTTAGTATATAAGGGGCATAACAGTATTACGTGTTTTAGTATCTGTCTTAGCTAGCTATATTTATATCTTAAGCTACCTACTAGAATACCTACCCAGTAGAGCTAGTTTTTTAGTCCTATTATTCCTGTTCTTAAGAGTATTGCTATTATATTTTCTGCCTTTATTAGGCCTTTTTGGAGCCCTAAAGTGTTTACCCCCTATAGCGTTAACTATACTATAGCTTAGGTTCCTCTTACCTTAGTTAGCCTCTATACCTTTAACTTCTATATACCTCTTTAGTATTAGTCTAGCCAGTATTATATTACTATAGATAGTTTCCTAGTATTCTTTTATACTCTACTTTAGCTCCTTTCTTTCTCTTACTATTATCCTTACTAGCCTCTTACGCGTTTTTCTTCCTCCTTTATATAGGCCTAGGCCCTAAAGCAGCACTATTTTTCTTTTACTTTCTTTACCTATTTCTCTAATATATCTTCCCTACTTTAGGGTTATTAGTTTATTCTCCTATAAGGCGCCCTAAGGTCCCTTTATAGTTTATTTAGGTGTGTCTTAATATACTTTATAACATTAGAGTTATATTTCTTTTATACCCTTTATATTATAGCGGCTTTAATATATAGTTATAGGGGGGAAATATTAGCTTCCTTCTTAAGCAGTACTGTAGCCGTTCGCTTATATCCGCCTATTATATTTTAAAGGTAGGCTGTTTAGATCTTTTAGAGTAGTTTAAGAAGTAATTTAGGGGGGCCTTTCTTAGATTCTCTAATAGCCTAAATACTGGACTTATATATTATGGTTGGCCGGATAACTGCTATATATAGTAGGCGTAACCTCTAAAAGTATGGACCCTATATAAAATTAATAATCCTAGATAATGCGCTATACTATGCTTAGCCCTTATAGGCTACTTATACCGTATATACGCTCTATTAGAGCTTACTATCTACCTATACTCCTAATACTCTTAGGCCCTAAACTAGTTAACCCCTAAAGCTTTAAATGTGAATTATATACTAGAAATCTATAGATTAGTTATATTTTCTTATAAAATAGATTAGCTAGTATTTCTCTAGTAAGAATTAAACTCTATATCGCCTTGCCTATTCTATATAGGTATTATAAACTTTCTCTAGTATTCTGCAATTCTTTACGGCTATTAGCCTATATATAATTAGGTTTATATTATTAATAAAGCCTATCCCCTAGGTCGCCCCTTCCTTAAAGGAGTTAAGTAGGTTGCTTATAAAGAAAAGAAAAAGTATAGGCAAGAGGGGTAATCCTTATAGTATTTCTGTTGCAACTGTAATAAGGGGGCTTTAGTATCTGCTAAAGATTAGTAATATTTCTTTTTAACCTATAAACCCTTAAATAAATTATATAATTTATTCTAGGAAGCCTTTTGCCCTAAGTATGTATAGGAGACGCTTATAGGGTACGTTATTATAGGCGCCACTAATATTTAAGCTAAGTATTAATACTACAAAATCCCTTCATATCGCCTATATAGATTTAATAGTAGTAGTAAGTAGCATAAGTGCTAATAGTATTAAGCGGTTCTTTCTTGCCCCTATTTAGCTTTATAGTAGGGCGTATTCCTTAACTATATCTGCTATGCGGTTTACTATTACCTTTTCTAAGATCTTACTAAGGGTATTCTTTAAGGTAATAGGGCAGTAGCTCCCTAGAAATAAGTAGTCTGCTTTACCTTCTTTATATAGAATAAACATTATTATAGCTCTTCTAAGTCTTAGGTAGTAGCCTATTATAAAGTATACTCTAGCTATATCCGCAAGCTAAGGTGCTATTAGTAGTCCATAGGTCTTTAGGGCTTTATTTAGGATTCTATCTAGTCCTAATACTATATTATTTAAAAGGCGGCTAATAGTTCTAGCCATTTCTTCGGTTATTATATTACTGTTAACCCTTAGGCGAGTCACCAGTACTTTACCCGTAATATTACTAAGGTTTACTAAAACTAGTTAAGGGGAAAATCTTTCTATAAGGATCTTTGTATTTTTATTATTATTACTTATAGCTAGTAATTTACCTAGTCTTTATAAAGGCGGAAAGTGTAGGTCTTCTACTAGACGTCCCGCCTTTCTTTTTACCTATTTTACTATCCTTTAAAGACCTTTATTATAGGGGAGGCTTAGGTTAGTAGTATACTTATTTATAAACTATCTCTAGCTATTTCTTACTTCTTTTTTTAGGGTATTCTTTAGCTGGTTTCTTATGTCTTTATATTATCTCTTATCTTTAGGATTATAGCTGCTTATATATTTTCTTTTTACTTATTATTAGCCAGTAATAAAAACCGCGCATTATACGGACTATATGTATTACGCGTAGGGGCCTAGTTTTAAGACTAGGCAGTACTCTTTTAGCCTATTTTTAATTGCTACCTAAATCCTTTTTAGTCTTTGGTTAATTTCCTTAGGGGTAGCTAATAAGACTTACTTGTTTAGTATTAGGTGGATTTCTTCTAGGTCTTAAAGTTGTTATTTAACTGTATTAAGAAAGCTATCTATTTTAAGCTTTCTTATTGCATATCTTTTACTATTTAATTACGCCTTAATATTTAGATCTAGCTATATCTAAATAGGGATATAGTCTAAAGCAAGTACCTATTCTTTTTTAGGGTTATACCTTTTAAGTCTCTAGTATAGGCCTTTATCTATAAATGTAAGGTTAATTATACTTCTAGTAGTGCCCTATTACTATATAATTACTCCTAGGGGGGTAGCTAGCTTAAGGCCCCAGATATCTATAGCTCTTAGTAGGCACTCTACCTATTATTTAGCAGCAATATAGATACCTTTCTACCGTAGGTAGTAGAGGTTTATATCTCCTAATAGGATAGACTCTATACCTTTAGTTTTAAGTAAGCTTATTACTAATATAATATTCTCTATTTATAGGACCCCTTTAACCCTAGGGTTATATATATTAATAATCTATACCAGTCCCCTATATATCTACATTATTATAACTGTAATATCTAGGTTAACTACCTACTATAACTATAAGGATAAGCTAATAGCCTTACTAATTATAAAGCATACGCGTATAGCTGCTTTTGGTTTATATAGGAGCTAGAATCCTTAGGGGCAGTATATTAATTATATATAGGCATTATAATATAGCTCTTATATAGCAAGGATATAGTATTTCTTTAGGTCTAGGCTGTTTAGTAAGGGTTTTATAAGACAGTAGTTTATATTACCGCAGTTATACTGTATAATAGATAGGTAGCGGACCCCTAGCGAGGGTTCTTTACCTCTCCTTTATTCCTCGCTTCTCCTATTTCCACTTTCTCTAGAATATTTAGAACTTTTGTCTCTTATATCTACACCCTAGTTACTACTTATTTTATATAGAGCTTTTTATTCCCGTATCTTATATTCCTACTAGCGCTTCTATATCTAAATCTATTATTATCTCCGGTTCTTCCCCTATTCTTACTAGTTAGCTATATACCCTTTAAAAGTTAGCTATAGATGTTATATTTACCGTATTAAGTCTAATTCTTAATTATTCTGGTCTTAAGCTTGCTATAACTATCTATAAGGGTCTTCCTATAGGGCGTCCTCTCCCTTATATCCCCTATAACCCTTATATCCCTATATAGTCTAGTAATATTATATAGCGTCACTTCTAGCCCGTTAAGGCTTAGGATGGCTAGCCTAGCCCCCTAGTATTAAAGGTAGGAAACGCTAAAAGGGCGCCTATGCCCCCCTAGCTTATCGCCTATTATTTCCATTTATATAACCTAGCGTATAGTTATTCTTATAGCTATTAAGCCCTTACCTTCCGTCTCCTATATTTAATACAGTCTTCTCTCTCCTACGCCTTATATATGCTTTAGTAGTAGTTTACGCATTTTATTTAGTCTTAATTTAAGTAGTATCTTATATTATAGGGGCCTATATAATGGCCGTAGTATACCTATACTGCGTATATAGATTAGGTGTGTCCCTATTATATATAGTAATAGTATTATTTTAGGCGGAGTTTATAGTTATAGAGCCTTACGTTATATATAAGGTTATTTATAATAATACCTTTTTAGATAAGGAGTTTTTATATCCCTAGTATATATGTACTAATAATAAGGGAGCTATATATTTGACTAGCGTCTTTTTAGCGAGTCTCTAGCAACCCTTATATCCTCTTATTATTCTTATTATATACTTAGTTTACATTTTCCTATTAAAGCTATTAGATTTAGGTAATCTTAAGTTATTATAAACGCTTTAAGTACGATGTTATAACTACTTAGGGAAGAGTCGGAGAAAGCTAGTTAGTTAATTTAGGTACAGTCTAGGATAGAACCAATAGAGCTATATAATAAGGAATGGTAACTAAGGTTATATAACGTTGTACGCAGTATATATAGTATATAAAGGGAACGAATGTATAATATATATAACACGTATATTATATATAAGAAGGATTTTATAGGAGTACGGTTGTGTATTTAAGGACCCTTAGTCTCTACCTAGATAGTTCCTTCTTTATAGTAATTCTTAGAATATAATTAGAGTTAATTTATTAGGCAACTACTCTACTAGTTATTATTATGTTGTTAACTTTAATTTATATTACCTATACACTAAGCCTATTAATAAGCCTATTATAGTACTTGCTATAAGGTTCTGTTATATAATTACTACTAGGTTATAGTATTAAATATAGAAAGTTAAATAATATATTACTAAAAGCAGCTACTATAACGCTATTAACGGCGGCAACTACTTTAAGGTTAGGAAACGACATTAGTATAATAGATACTAACTTATAGCAACCTATAATGGTTAAATAGTTATAAGAGATAGTTAACTAGTTAATAGAAAATAATATAATGTTAGAAAATAAGATTAACGGGATAGGAGTAGTAAAGATTAAGTTACTATTAATTAAGAGATTCTTAGGAGAGAGATTAAAACTTAAGGGATTTCTTATATAAATGCACTTTAAAGTTATATAAGAAGGGGTAAAGCTGCTAATACCTATAGATTAAATAGCCTATATAGGACTATTCTTATTAGGGAGAGTACTTAAGTGGTTTAAGCCTTACCTTATGGAAATATAAGTAAATAGAATAATAACCACTAACTAAGATATGCGGTTTATATTCTTAAATTAAAAAGGGTTTATAGAATAACTTATATAAATATTTAGAGACCTAGAATTAATAACTATAGTAAAAAGGAAACTCTAAGATATTATATAACAAACCTTAGTAATTAAGTATATAATACAGTTCTAGATATTAGCTATATAAGTTAAGTAGAATAATAGGGCGCTTATAATATAGTATAAATAAGGACTTAAGGCTAAAGTTTAGGATGTAATTATTCTAATAGAAGATGTGGATACCCTACGGGAATTAATAGATTAAGCGATTAAGATTAATAATTGAATTTACTAAAGGGAGTAGGCTAAGAGAGGTTAGAATAGAGTTTTATAGTTATATAAGGCGTAAAGTATATAATAACTAAAGCTAAGTTAGAAATTATAGTATAGCGTAGAGCTAATAGACCTAAGTAGTACTAAAGAAGCCTATAAGAGATGGAGTAAGAAATTATAAAAATCTAGAGGTTAAGGATCTAGTAATTATAGGACTAAGGAGTAGAGGCTAAACTAGGGATCTTAGTAGTAGAAGATATTTAGGTAGACTCTATAGTAAAGTTAGTGGTTTAAGGATAAAGCTTATATAAATTATAGAAAATAAGGTTACTATTACGGACGCTTTAAGTACGATGCTATGACTACTTGGAGAAGAGTCAGAAGAAGCTAGTTGGTTAATTTAGGCACGGTCTAGAATGGAACCGATAGAACTATATAACGAGGAATAGTAACTAAGGTTATATGATGTGCTATGTATTAAACGAGAGGTATGAGAGGAACTTACGTACCTTATATATAAGACGTACATCACATATAAGAAGGATTTCATAGGAGTACGGTTATGTATTTAAGGACCCTCAATCCCTACCTAGATAGTTCCTTCCTTATAGTAATTCTTAGAATATAATTAGAGTTAATCTATTAGGTAACCACTCCACCAGTTATTATTTCTTATCGACTATTATTCCTGCATTTCCTATACACCTAGCCCAATAATAGGACCTATTGTAGTTCTTACTATAAGGTTCTATTATATAATTACTACCTAGTTATAGTATTAAAATAGTAGGTCGGATAATATGCTACCAAAAGCAGCCACTATAATGCTATTGACGGCAGCAACTACTTTAAGGTTAGATAACGACACCAGTATAGTAGATACTAACTTATAGCAACCTGTAACGGTCGGACAGTTATAAGAGATAGTTAACTAGTTGATAGAAAACAATATAACGTTAGAAAATAGGATTAACGGGATAGGCGTAGTAAAGGTTAAGTTACTATTAATTAAGAGATACTTAGGAGAGAGATTAAAGCTTAAAGGATTCCTTACGTAAATGCACTTTAAGGTCGCGTAAGAAGGAGCTAAGCTAGCAATACCTATGGATTAAATACCGTACGTAGGATTGTTCTTAATAGGAAGAGTACTTAAATAGTTTAAGCCTTACCTTATAGAAATCTAGGCAAACGGAATAATGACTACAAATTAAGAGGTACGGTTTATATTCTTAAGCTAGAATGGATTTGTAGAACGACTTATACAAATATTCGGAGACTTAGAGGCAGTAACCACGGCGGAAAGAAAACTCCAAGATATTATATAATAAACCTCAGCAATTAAGTATATAACGCAGTTCCAGACATTAGCGATATAAGTTAAGTGGAATAATAGGGCGCTTATAGTACAGTATAAACAGGGACTTAAGGCTAAAGTTTAGGACGTAATTATTCTAATAGAAGATGTGGACACCCTAAGGGAACTAATAGATTAGGTAATTAAGATTAATAATCGGATCTACTAAAGAGAATAGGCCAAGAGAGGTTAGGATAGAGTTCTATAGTTATATAAGGCGTAGAGTATGCAGCAACCTAAGCTAAGTTAGAAATTATAGTATAGCGCAGAGCTAATAGACCTAAGTAGTACTAGAGAAGCCTATAAGAGATAGAGTAAGAAACTATAGAAACCCAGAGGATAAGGATTAAGTAATTAAAGATCTAAGGAGTAGAGGCTAAACTAGGGATCTTAGCAGTAGAAGACGTTTAGGCAGACTCTATAGCAAAAGCAATGGTTTAAAGAGGGAGCTTATATAAATTGTGGAAAATAAGGTCACTTTACAAGGGATTATAAAGATAGTTAGAGTTACCATATAATAAAGGGAATAAGACTAATAGTAGAAGACATATATATATAAAGGGATAATAGTATACTGCGAGGAACAAAAGAATGTTTAATTAGAAGTTTTGCATTTTATTATAACAATGCATGCTAAATTTATAAAGACGCTAAGTACGGCGTAAGCTATTAGCTATAAAAGCTAGCACCTATAGGATGTAGAGGAACTAATAAACCAGTTCGCAGATCGGATATTAAGGACAATAAATTTAACGTAGGTAAAACATTCCGTGACAATAAGGTAATAAGAGCGGTTTACTAGGAATACACAGCTATTAGAGATATTATACTAGAAGTAGAGGATAATTCTACTATAAAATAGGGAATATTAGTAGGGATTAAGACCCTACTAGACACGATATCTATCGCTTTATAAGATATAAGAGAAGTAGGATAGCGAACTATTTTAGCACTCAATAAAGGTAAAAGGCTAAAGGCTTAAGATTCTTAAGACGAGATAAGAGACAACTAAGATTTTTAAGACAAGATGAGGTAAGCTTAAGGACCCACAACGGACGAAAACTGATAGAGTAGAGTAGTAGCTTAGTTTAAAGATATATAAATAAGCTTAGGACGAAGTTTCCTATAGGCATAAGACTTTTAAGATAAGATAAGTGAGATTTAAGACTCTTAAGACGAGATAAGAATACTAAGTAAGCCTAGTTGGACTAAGGCTAGAGCTAAGCTTAAGTTAGAAGTAAGCTTAGGATTAATAAATCTAAAGGGTTAAGAATTTAGAGTATAAATTAAGATACCTATAAGTAAGAGGTAAGGAGCTTCTTTATAGATTAGAGAATCTATAATATAAATAATAACTAAACTAGGAGATAGATATATAGACCTAGAGGACTTACTAGTAGAATATAGTATTTGGACTAAAGATCGAAAAGTTAATACCAAGATTAAGAAGTAAGAAGACTTTAAGGATCTATTAATAAGACGCAAACTAAAAGAAACCATGGACGAATTTAGAGTAAGAATTATCGCATAGCAAAAATAGAAACTAGATAAGAGATCTAGTATATTAGGACGTATAAAGAATAGAGCGCTAGTATAAAGAATTACTAATAGGCCTAGGGCAGGCACACTAAGAGCTAAGTGGCTTACTAAACTAGAGAATAAAGAAAATCTAGAAATCCTAACTAGGTTTAAAGAACGATATATAAAGGGCTGTTACGACGTAGTAATAAGAAGATACTTCCTTATGGATAAGCCGTATATACTTTAGTAGCTATACCAAAAGTAGTATAGGCAGAGGTATAATAATAAGTGGGAAGATTTCTATATATGGTTAGACAAAAAAGTTATTTAAGACTACCCAATTATAGAAAAGGCTATAAATCACATTAAAGGAGCCTTAATTATAATGTTAAAGGATCTAGAGGAGCGTTTAGAGGACTAGAGAAGCAAGAGGCGTATCTTAGTACCTGTAAATAAAGTTATAACGTTTAGATTAGTATAATAGAGGTTTAAACTTAAGAATAAAGATGAGTTAAGAGTTAACCTAAAGCACCTAGCACACTATACGCTATTATGGATTGTATGCGTGGACGATATATATAAGATATATAAGAATCTAAAAGAAAAGAATTAGAAATACCCTATAAGGATATATTAGATAACGGATAAGCAATAGTATAGGAATGCTAAATATATATATAGATAGCATCCAGTAGAAGTCTAAGAGGAAGGAGATTTAATACTTTAACTAGGAAGATTCCTTATAGAAGAATGCTTAGATGGACGATAGTAGTAGGAATGCCTAGAGAATACGTGTCTATAGTATATTAAAGACAAAAAGCGAACTAGGCATTAGCTAAAGAGTAAGCTAAGTGCGATAGAATTAAGCAGCTAATAGTTAGGAAAAGTAGAGGCCTATAGAACTAGAGGGAGCCAGTAGTAGAGCCTTAGACCCTTAAAGAAATTTAAGGATGATACCTAAATTTATAAGTAAAGTAGTAAGATTAATAGTTTAAGGTATTAATAGATAGTGGAGCAATAAGGAACTATATCTTGCTAGTAGTAGTTAAAAGGATAGGATTACCTTATAGATAAAAGGAGGAACCTTATTTATTAGTTATAATTTTAGGAGATCTAATAACCTATAGAGGAGGGATTATTAATCTTAAAACAGGACCTATTTAGTTAACTATTAAAGGGAGATAAATTAAGATGTCTTTTAATATATTACTATTAGGGAATAATAAGGCAGTATTAGGAATACCTTAGTTATAGGAATATAATCTAAGGATCGATTAGATTATAGGTTAGGTCGATATTAAGGATACTTAACGCTATAAGATGTAACAATAAGCTAAGTTAGTATAGTACTAAGTTAGAGTAATATATAAAGAGACTGAGTAAGGCTTAAGTTATATACTAAAGAGATACTATAAGTACGGTAAGAAACTATAGTCACCGGAAAGTAAGAAGTTATTAGATTATATAGTATAGGATTATAAGATAGAGTTAGAGCTAGGAATAAGTCTAAAGTTCTTTCTAATCTATAAGCTTACCGAAGAAGAAGGTAGAGCATTAAAAGAGTTTATCTAGGAAAATTTATAAAAGGGATATATTAGACCATCGCAGTTATTAGCGGGTTATCTAGTACTGTTTATACTAAAGAAGAATACTTAGATGAATTTATTATAGTATACCTTAACGATATTATTATCTACTTAATAAGTAAGGAAGAACACGGGGAATACATTAAATGGGTCTTAAAGAGACTATAAGAGGAATAAATACTAGTAATAATTAAGAAATGCGAGTTTTTTTACCAGGAAGACCGATTTTATAGGATTTATTATTAAACTAGGCCAACTTAGTATAGATCTAAAGAAGATTAAGGCTATAGTAAATTGGTAAGAACCAGAGAACGTTATATAGTTAAGATCGTTCCTAGGGTTTTGCAATTACTATAGAAGGTTTATAGCGTAGTGGTTAAAGGATATTAAACCATTTACGCGATTAATAAAGAAAGAAGAACTATAGGTATAGGGAGAGGAATAGCGGGAACTCTTTAAGAAAGTTAAAGAGTTGTTTACCTAGGAGCTAGTTTTTAAAATCTATTAACTAGGACTAGAGACGGTTATAGAGATAAATATATTAGACTATATACTAGGAGCATACTTTATATAGAAATATTAAGATAAATAGCACCTAGTGGTATACTATAGTTAAAAGATAATACTACTAGAGTTAAACTATAATATCTATAATAAGGAGTTGTTAGGTATAGTTATAGCGTTAAAGGAATAGAGAGCATTCTTATAAGGTATAGAGAAACTATTTATAGTTAAGATAGATTATAAAAACCTAATAGGATTCCTAACAATAAAGGAACTTAACTAAAGATAGGTTAGATAGGCAGAGATGCTTATAGAATACTATTTTAAGATTTAGTATATTAAGGGTACAGATAATATAAGGGCAGATGCTCTAAGTCGGAAGGTTAAACTATAAAATAATAAGAAGCTATTAGGGGCTTTACTGCAAAAAGATATAGACGGATTAATTAGGTATAATTATTTAAAAATTATAGCAATTTAAGAGGAACTAAAGAGAGTTTATAAGTCACTAAAAAGCTTTTAGGTATAAAGAATTCTAGAAGTATAGCTAGAAGATCTATAAACGGATATATATAAAAGTTAAAAAGCGAAGTATATCCTAAGAAGTATAGCAGAGCAATTTGTGGAAGAATTCTATAAGGGATTAACTTAAGGATATAACGGAGCTATAGGCTTAGTATTAAGACTCTAGGAGGAGTACATTATTAATGGAATCTAGAGGATAGCTAGAAGGGTCACTAAAGAATATTTAAATTGCTAAAGAAATAAACTAACGAGGTATAAGCTATATAGAGGGCTATAACCTATTAAAATACTAGAGAGACTATAGGAGGTTATATTATAGGACTTTATCATTAAGTTACTAAAGTTAAAAGACTCTATTACCGGATAAGATTATAATATAATCTTAGTAATAGTAGACAAGCTTATAAAGTAGGGATACTTTATAGTATATATAGAAGAAATCTTAGCGGAAGATATTACTAGAATCTATATTAAAGAAGTATTTATAAAACATAAAGTACTAAGTAAAATTATATTAGATAGAGATTTAAAATTTATAGCAGTATTCTAGGTAGTATTCTTAGCGGAGTAAAGAGTTAGAGTAGTAACTTCTACCGTATATTATCCGCAGATAGATGGTTAAATAGAAAGATTAAATTAAACGCTAAAGTAGTATCTAAGGTATTATATTAATTATGCACAAAATAATTAAGTATTATTATTACTAGTTATATAGTTTGCATATAATATAATACTATAAGAAGGAATAGGCACATTACCATTTAAGGCAAATTATGGATATGAGCTAAGAACATCGTTATTACTATAGTAAGTAAAGAAAATAAGTAGTATAGCTAAAGAAAGGATAAAGACGTTAATAAATCTTTATACAAACCTTATAGAAACAGTAAAGATAGTATAGTAGAGAATAAAAAGGTACTATAATGCTAAGAGATCTAAGGGACCAGATCTTAAGGAGGGAGATAAAGTATAGCTACTACATAAAAATTTCAAGAGTTAACAACTAAGTAAGAAGTTAGACTACGTTAGACTAGGACTTTTCAAAATTAAGCAAAGGATTTTATCAGTTACGTTTAAGTTAAACCTACTAGCTAAAATAAAGATCTACCCTATATAGCATATCGCAATGCTAGAGCTAGTATATAGGAATGTTAAGCTACTAGTTTACGAAGCAGATACGTATAGAGGATAGAAAGAGGACAAATAGTAAGTTTTAAAGATTATTAGCTATAAGGATATTAATAACAAGATATAGTACGAAGTTAAGTGGATAGGCTACACTAAGACTACCTAGGAGCCACTAGAGAATTTAAAGAATGCTATAGGAAAGGTACAGGAGTATCGGAAGAGATTAGGTTAGGTAGTATTAATAAAGAAGGATCGCTAAAGAATAAGTCACCTAAGGGGGACCTAAGAAGAGCAGTTGCCGAGCTACTTAGATCTATTTCCTTCTCTATTAGAGGAGAATCCATTCTTTTATCGCCAAGTTCCAGTAGGCCTTATTTTATAAGTTTCTACTCCTTAAAACGAACCTTTTTACGGACCTTCTTAAGATAAAGTAAATAAGTAGATACCGCGATATAAGCATTTAGGGCCTTCTGTTCTACATTACAAGAACGTTTTAACTTAGTAAGGGCTTAAGATAGTTCACCATCTAGCTACACAGCAGCAGATTAAATATAAAACCCTAAGACAAATTAATTAGGGAACTAGACGGCTATTAAGAGTAATAGGTCACGTATATTTAGCATTAGAGGTAGAGCAAACGTCATAGGATAAATAAATATTCGCTTTAGTGCACTCTAAGCAAGAGGACAATTGCCGCGAAGATGGATCCGCCAATATAATATAGACTAACCCCTCTTTTAAACAGCGATAATATAGAGACGGTATAATCTCACTAAAAGACAATATTGCAGCAATAGTGCGAGCACGACGTTGGGCGTGTAAAGAAGAAATTACTTTAAGTATAATAAGCAATAATATTAACTAAATTAATTAGATGGATATTATACCTCTAGTAAATAACCTAGAGATGTTTGGAATCTTTAAAGACAAAGATAAAGAGAAGGGAGATAGTGTTACGGACGCTTTAAGTATAATACTATAACTACTTAAAGAAGAGTCGGAAGAAGCTAGTTGGTTAATTTAGGCACGGTCTAGGATGGAACCGGTAGAACTATGTGATAAGGAATAGTAACCAAGGTCACATAATATGCTACGTATTAAACGAGAGGTATAAGAGGAACTTATGTACCTTATATATAAGACGTATATTACGTATAAGAAGGATTTTATAGGAGTATGGTTGTGTATTTAAGGACCCTTAATCCCTACCTAGATAGTTTCTTCCTTGTAGTAATTCTCAGAATATAATTAGAGTTAATCTATTAGGCAACCACTCCACCAGTTATTATTTCTTGTCGACTATTGTTCCTGCATTTCTACACACCTAGCCCAATAACAGGACCTATCGTAGTTTTTACTACAAGATTCTATTACAGTTACTTTATAAGGGATTATAAAGATAGTTAGAGTTACTATATAATAAAGGGAACTAGACTAGTAGAAGATATATACGTATAAAGGGATAATAGTATACTATAAGGAATAAAAAAATATTTAATTAGAAGTTTTGCGTTTTATTATAATAACATATACTAAATTTATAAAGACGCTAAGTATAGCGTAAGCTATTAGCTATAGGAGCTAAAGTCCTTAGAGTATAAAGGAACCTATAAACTATTACGCAAATTAGATATTAAGGACAGCGAGTTTAATATAGGCGAAATATTTATAAATAATAAGGTAATAAAAGCGGCTTACTAGGAGCGCGTAAACCTTAAAGAAGTTATATTAAAAGTAGAGACTAAGACCGCTATAGAGTAAGGTTTAGTAATGGGAATTATAATACCGTTAGATATAGTATCTATTACTTTATAAAATAAAAGGAAGAGTGTTTTATAGAGACTAAGTAAGCAAACAACTACTAGTGCTAATTTATTACTTAATAAAGGCAAAAGGCTAAAAGCTTAAGATTTTTAAGATAAGATAAGAGATAACTAAGATTTTTAAGATAAGATAAGGTATACCTAAGGACCTATAACGGATAGAAACTAATAAAGTAGGGTAATAGCTTAGTTTAAAGATATATAAATAAGCTTAGGATAGAGTTTCCTATAGGTATAAGACTCTTAAGACAAGATAAGTAAAATTTAAGACTTTTAAGATAAGATAAGAACACCTAAGCCTAGTTAAACTAAGGTAGGAGTAAAGCTTAAGATAGAAGCAAGCTTAAGATTAAGAATCCTATAGAATTAAAACTTTAAGATATAAATAAGAACTATTAACAAGATTAAGAAGTAGGAAGACTTTAAGGATCTACTTATAAGACGCGAAAGGAAAGAGACTATAAAGGAATTTAGAGTAAGAATTACCTTATAGTAAGACTAAAAACTAGATAAGAGATTTAGTATACTAGGCTATATAAGGGATAGAGTACCTATATAAAGAATTACTAATAGGCTTAGAGTAGGCATACTAAGAGCTAAGTGGCTTATTAAACTAGAATAAGAAGAGGATCTAGGGATTTTAACTAGGTTTAAAGAACGATATACTAAGGGCTATTATAATATAGTAATAAGAAGATACTTCCTTACGGATAAGCCGTATATACTTAAAAGGCTATATTAAAAGTGGTATAGGCAACAATATAACAATAAATAGGAAGATTTCTATATATAGTTAAATAAAAAGGTTATTTAAGACCACCTAATTACAGAAAAGGCTATAAGTTATATTAAAGGAGTTTTAATTATAACGTTAAAGGATCTAAAGGAGTAATTAGAGGACTAAAGAAGCGAGAGGTAAATCTTAGTACCTATAAATAAAGTTATAACGCTTAAATTAATATAAGAAAGGTTTAAACTTAAGGATAAAGATAAGCCGAGAGTTAACCTAAGATACTAAGTATATTATACGTTAGTATGGATTGTATATATAGATAATATATATAATATATAATAATAATTCATTGCTTAACGTCCGATTCGGATCCCTATTAGGCCTACGCGGACTACTCCTTATATACATATGGGGAGAAAACTCTATTTAAGAAAACCCCGTGATCTATCTCCCCGCCTTTTGGGACTCGCCTACAAGGCGCCTGCGAGGCGCCTGCGAGTCACCTGTGGTGCTCCTACTACCTTACTTTTTGACCTCCTTAGGAACCACTGCTGCCGTAACAAGCCTACGGACGCGCTAGTATCGCAAACTTTACTCTACTACTATAGAGTTATTAGGGGGCACCCGTTGCTTACCCCCCTGCCTTCTATTGCTATTTCCTTTGCAACCCGGAACTGGTTTAGTATATTTTGGCTAATAAGCTACTAGGTAACCGCCTTAAGGCCTTTTTATGTTGAGAGCAGTGTCTTATAGTTTTCTATGCCAGCTACTAAGAGTATTACTTCTCGGTTAGTACGTAAGGGGCATAGCAGTATTACGTGCTTTAGTGTCTGTCTTGGCCAGCTATATTTACATCTTAGGCTACCTACTAGGACACCTACCTAGTAGAGCTAGTCTTTTAGTCCTATTACTCCTGTTCTTAAGAGTATTGCTATTATATTTTCTGCCTTTGTTAGGCCTTCTTAGAGCCCTAGGGTATTTACCCCCTATGGCGTTAACTATGCTACGGCTTAGGTTCTTCTTGCCTTAGTTAACCTCTGTACCTTTAACTCCCATGCGCCTCTCTAGCGTTGGTCCAGCCAGTATTGTATTACGGTAGTTGGTTTCCCAGCGTTCTTTTATACTTTACTTCGGCTCTTTTCTCTCTCTTGCTGTTGTCCTTGCTGGCCTCTTACGCGTCTCCCTTTCTCCTCTATATAGGCCTGGGCCCTAAAGCAGCACTATTCTTCTTCCGCTTTCTTTACCTGTTTCTCCAATATATCTTCCCTACTTTGGGGTTGTTGGTTTGTTCTCCTATAAGGCGCCCTAGGGTCCCTCCATAGTTTATTTAGGCGTGTCTTGATATACTTTATAACATTAGAGTTGCGTTCCTTTTGCGCCCTTTGCATTGCAGTGGCTTTAATATATATATATAATATATATAAAGTACCTAAAGATAAGAACTAGAAATACCTAGTAGGGATATATTAGGCACCGGATAAGGCGAAATATAGAAATGTTAAGTATATATATAGTTAGCACCTAGTAAAAGTGTAAAGCTAAGGGGACTTAATACTTTAGCTAGGAAGATTCCTTATAAAAGAATACCTAAATAGATAATAGTGGTAGGAATACCTAGAAAATATATGTCTATAGTATATTAAAGATAAAAGGCGAATTAAGTATTAGCTAAAAGTAAACTAAGTATAAATAGGATTAAGCAGCTAATAGTTAGGAAAAGTAGAGGCCTATAAAACTAAAGGGAACTAGTAGTAAAGCCTTAAACCCTTAAAGGAATTTAAGGATAATACCTAAACCTATAAGTTAAGTAGCAAGATTAATAGTTTAAGGTATTAATAGATAGTGGAGTAATAAGGAACTATATCTCGCTAGTAGCAGTTAAGAGGATAGGTTTACTATATAGAAAAAAGGAGTATCTTTACCTATTAGCGATAATTTTAGGAGATTTAATAGCCTATAGAGGAGGTATTATTAATCTTAAAATAGGACCTATTTAGTTAACTATTAAAGGGAGATAAATTAAGATATCTTTTAATATATTACTATTAAGGAATAATAAGGTAGTATTAAGAATACCTTAGTTATAGGAATATAATCTAAAGATTAATTAGATTATAGGTTAAGTTAATATTAGGGATACTTAATAGCGAAAGATATAATAATAAGCTAAGTTAGTATAGTACTAAGTAGGGGCGACCTATAAAGAAACGGAAAAGGGATTAAGCTATATACTAAAGAAATACTATAAGTATAGTAAGAAACTATAGTTACTAGAAAGTAAAAAGCTATTAAAGTATATAGTATAGGACTATAAGATAGAATTAGAACTAGGAATAAGTTTAAGGTTCTTTCTAATCTATAAGCTTACTAAA
>Ga0307515_10009560_pt1 | contig 18730 bp, 25 predicted proteins | sample 17_EM_MG_FD_194513 | JGI IMG/M metagenome (GOLD analysis project Ga0307515, IMG submission 194513) | Populus trichocarpa ectomycorrhiza microbial communities from riparian zone in the Pacific Northwest, United States - 17_EM | ecosystem: Host-associated > Plants > Roots > Unclassified | place...
ACGCTTTGTGCGCCGAAAAGACCAGACTAGAAAAATATGGTGCTGACTGGGTGGCTACTCAACGAGGAGGAGAAACGACGTATCACGGACCTGGCCAGATTGTCGGATATCCATTATTTGACCTTGAGCGGATGGGTGTGCGTATCCTTACACTCCCGCACGCTTAATCATCCCATATTCAAGAGCTCTTACTGATACTACTTCATAGATAAGGACAAGGCAACATGTTTGCAATACTCAGAAGCTCTTAGAGGATTTCTTGTCGAAACGGCATGGCATTTCTTTACATGCATCCGAGCATACTGGCGTCTTTCACTCACCTAATGAGAAGCTGGCGTCGATCGGCATGCAGGTGAGACATCGACTGACATCCCACGGATTTGCGGTCAACATCACCAATGAGCCGCTTGCGTGGTTCGACTGTGTCATCGCTTGTGGGCTCGATGGCGTCCAAGCAGCGAGCGTTCAAAGTACCACAGAGACGAAACCGGCCTCTCCAGAGCGAGGAGGGTCTCCGGACGTACCTGAAGAAATGGCAGTACTGGTGGAGATGTTTGGTGAAAAGTACGAGAGAGAGGTTTGTTCCCTCGAGAAGCATGGGCCACATGAGATTGTGGAGGAAGTCAAGAAGCTGGAAATGGTGGCTGAGGGCCTTGGCGACTGGCCAAAGGAACCCCGCGTGGACGTGGTCGTGGAGGGTCTTGTGGCGAGCTCATGACCACGAAAGACGGGAAGGATAATTCACTGCTAGGTACCCCATTCATTTACCATACGTCAGAACTGTCGAAAATGAACCAAACTATTCATAATCTTCAGCCGAGGGCCTGGGTTCAGGGTTGGTCCTCTGCCGTTCTCGCCATTGCCATTCCACATCCATTCGCTGCAACCTCTCTGATGAGACCTTTTCACTTTTTCATCGTCGAGCTAGTACCGCAACTCGCGTATTCAATCGGTAACAGTCTGTCTTCCAATCCAATGTTCGAATGCAACCCTCCCCGCCCACCGTAGAACCCACATCGGAAGTCACCCAAACAGGCAAATGGTTGCGGCTTTGCCCGCACAGCCGCACCGGCCCATTTCGTCGGACGAAGCAAGCGAAACGAAATAGATTTAAGGCGCACCTCGCTACCTCGCCCTACTCCCCCATCCCTCCTCTTCCCCTCCTCTTCCCTTCCCTCTCCCTTCCCTCTCCCTTGAGCTTTGCCTCAGGATGCTCGCAACGGGCTCACTGGCATGGATCGCGTGTCGCCCCGTACTCAAAATGTGTGTGGCTCGATGACTCAGTAGGATAACCCATGCTTATTGACTCCATCTGTGTTGCTGGTCATAATAGGAGCCTTTCTACATTCGCAGGGTTCTTGCTCGCGAGGCAGGATATTTTGTCCTCCCTCACCGCGAAAGGCGCATCGCAGATTATTCTGGTGAGTCCTGAAGAAGTAGTCTTTTCGTACGATTTGGCCCTAACCGTTTCGCATTAGAACGTCGCTTTACCTGCACAGATCTTTTCTAAAATGGTAACCTCATTTGATTCTTGTAATATTTCCACTCTCGGTGAGTACAAACACTCACCTCATATACTACTCTCACTCATACCTCCTTTCGACCATCCATCCTCTCGAATCGGCCACGTTTATGACCTTGCTCCTCAACTACCGCATTTGGCCAGGTCCGATCGTCTTGATCTTGACACTTTACCAATTATACGGCTTCTTTCTGGCATTCTTTATCAAGCAGATCTTCTGGGTGCCCCATCGGTTTCGACATGGAATCTATGTCGCCGCTGGATGGGGTAATTACGGCGAACTTCGTACGCCATCTACTCTGCCCATTCGGTTTCCAACCACTTACACTACTCTTAGCCATCGCTGCGATGCTTACCATTCTGTCCAATACACCGTTTCACGGTCAGAAGGATATTGATGAGGGCATTGCATATATCGCTGTTGTCGTTGTCTTCTTCATGGTACGCTTACGCTACTCGTCTTTCTAGAGATGCTACACCCCATAGTCATTGTTCTCATTTCTTCCTTGGTTGGTGTAGATCACTCTGTTCCCTCTAGGTGGCACCCGCTTGATCGCAAAGGACTTTGAAGGCCACGATATGGAAGACGGAGAAGTTCAACACGTTTTGCGATCTAGGCAACGCCGGTGGCTATTCTTCTGGAGGGTCAGCAAGGCAGAATACACCGGCTCAACATCTCCAGAAGCGCTTGTCGAGGAAGGGAGGCTGGAGAAGACAATGTATGTTGAGACCCCATTTGCCAGGAAGATCGCCGACCCCAACGAGGTGGCCACCGCAGCGGCCGCTATCCTGGAATCGACCCACCAGAACCAGGACGACGATACTGCTGCTCAAGAGCACACACAAAAACACCATCCCCATGACCATTCCCATCCCTTCGAGAGACATGTGACATTCCAACAGGCCTATGTACCCATGGCAGGCTTGCACGAAATGTTCCATTCGGAGGCTCCGACATTGGCTTTTCCATCTGCGGCGCCTACAGTCGTTGGTCTGACAGAGGACGGGAAGCTCACCCGCGCGTCTTCTCCCGAACCACCCGAACCCGAACCCGAACCTTCATGCGCATGCGTGCCATCATCCATTTTCTCGCGAGTTTCAAAATTGGCTTCAAGCCTCAGCCTCAGCCTCCGCACACTACCCGCACCGCCCACTCTCGCCCTTCTTCTCGCGTGCCCCATATCCGTCATCACCCCCCTCAAGGCGCTCTTCGTCCCCGTCAAAAACACCACCAACGGCGCGCTCACCATCCCATTCGCAGCACCCGACGGTGCCCCACCACTCGCCTTCGTCCTCGACACCACCACATTCCTGGGGAGCGCGTCGGTGCCACTAGGCCTGATATGTCTCGGCGCTGCGTTGGCCAATTTGAGAATCCCAAGGGGGGTCAGGGAGCTGCCCCTGGGCGCGATCTCGGCGCTGACGATCGGCCGGCTGGTCGTGCAGCCCGTCATCGCTATTGCGACGGTGGAGGGACTCGTGAGTGCTGGGTTGATCGATGAATCTAACAAAGTGTTACGCTTCGCAATGATGTGAGTTCTCCTTTCTCGCCTACACACGCTTGGCAATAGTAACATAACAACCGCTCCCGCTCGATCTTTTAGCTTCCTGGGTGGCATGCCCACATCCACTAGTCAAGTGAGTGGTCGTTGGTTGTTGTTTTTTTCTTCCCTTTTACTGCATACAGTAATGTTCACCTCATGCCCATGTGATCTAGGTCTGGTTGACGCAAATTTACAGTGGTACTGGGGAAGCAGAACACCTCGCGGCGTTTCTGCTTCCTCAATACGCACTCATGTTCATTTCTACTACTGCGTTGACAGCCTATACCTTGAATATCTTATCCTGATACCCCCCCATAGAGCCATAGAGATCTAGAGTTACTAGATCAGACGACTCACTTATTTGATAGAATACCACATGAGGTCTACCGCCCTCGTCCCAAAAACGCAATAGACGATCGCATCCCAATCCATTGGATGCGAGATTGCGGCTTAACTCGTTGTTGCCAGGGGAGTTTTTGCGGTTGGGACTACAGCAGACTATTGGCAGCTAGAGTTCTTCGTGCATTTTGATAGTTTAGTTTAGTATTGTCGCGTCTTTTTCCAGTAGTTTCCATTTTTTAATATAGGTTTTTGGGTTTTTGGGTTTTTCTTAGCGCCTCTTTTCATTCCATAAATGGACGTTCTTGACAGTTGGTTGAAACCAAGCAGCAAACATAAAATCGGATTTCTCCCACTTATATGCGACCCACTTTTTAGTGAAAAGCCTTTCATGAGGCGGTGAGTTGATCAAGAATAAGAAGTATGGCGGAGAGCTAGAGTAATGTAGGCGTACATGTAAACACTACTACTCATAAAACTCAGCCGCCAAAAAAGGGCCAGCAGGTATATTACCTATAACCTGGTGTATATGATTGTTTTCCTCGTTCGACGAAGATTTACAGGTCCCGAAAGCGAGTGGGCCCAACTTTGGAGCCACAACAAGGATATGCGTGTGTAGGTAGGGTGTATCAAAACGAGTGATATGGTTAAAGACTATCGTACTAAGCGAGTGTAAACGAGTAAGAGAATGGAACTACTGAGAGTTCAGAGTTTCAGAGTCTGTAGTCTGTAGTTGGAGGGGCAGGCGCTCCCGGGCCTAATGTCTATTGCGCGTAACGCCAAGTAAGTGAGAGAGAGAGAGAGGAGGACGACCAGCCCCTAGGAAAACAGAACAACTAGCCCACGAGTTTAGTAGGTGGCAGTGGTAGTAGTAGTGGTATCGGCGTGTTCTCCGAGCAGGGAGCCGAGCTTAAGGAAAGCCTCGCTCAAGCCCTTCATGTCACCCTCGTCCATGGCGGCCGCGAGCTTCTCACCGAGAGAGGGTGTGGTGGTTGCTTCCGCCTCGGCCGTGTAAGTAGTAGTACACTCGGTAGTCGTCTCGGTGGCCTCCGTGGGTGCAACGTAGTCAGCGACCGCTGGCTCGGTGGGGGTAGGAACCGGGGCCGGCTCGGTGAACTCTGGAGCGGCCTCGGTGGTCGTTGAGGTCGTGGGCACAACGTTCTCGTAAACGGGGGAGCTGTCGACGATAGGGGTAGGGACGGGTTCCACATGAGGTTGTTCTTCCTGGACTGGGGTCGTTTGGGGTGGGTCAACGTGAGGTGTGTCCTGGGGTGGTGGTGGTGGGGAGCCACCATCCGAGAAGTACCACTCCATTGGCATTTTACCGGTGCCTAGGTCGGCGAAGTATGCGAATAGGCCTGGAGACATGTCCATATCTCCGTAATGGCAGTTTCCTCCTCCTTCGGGGCACTTTAGAAAGTAAGAGTAAGACTGGCTGTTGGAAGAGGTGGAGAGATGGAGAGATGACTCACAAGGTCCACCACCTTGGCTTGAGTGGTCTTGCCGTTCGCTGTGATCGTGACATATTTACCACAGGATCCCTCGTATTGCTTTTCCAGGGAGGTCAGCTCGAGGGATTCCTTACGCATTCTGTAGACAACTCACGTATTGGTTCATAGCGACGGTCTAGGAAACACGGTTAGTGAAAGGGGTAGAGGGGGTTATAACTGTTTTTCAACGTACGTAGTCGGCATCATTCAGGTAAGCACCGCAAGCTCCTCTGGATGAAGAGAAAGAGATTGGTCATTGGTTTATTATTGCGAAAGCAGGGTGGGTGAGGGACGTACGCGTTGCCTGTCTGCGTATAGTACCAGGTAGCAAAACCTTGGATGCCTCGGCGGACAGGGGTGACCGCGGCGGAAACGAGGGCCGGAGCAACGACGAGAAGAGAAGCAGCAATGACGCGCATTTTGATGTCAAGTATTCTGGGTGGTGAACGTTGAGTGCGGAGTGCTGAGTGATGATACGGTATCGTCGAGGCGCTAAGAGCGAGCGAGTGAACAAGAAGATACTTTTTCGCGTAAAGACCGACGGGTGGTGAGGGAGTGAGTGGACTGGTGGTGGAGAGGACCGGAGGGAGTGGAGGGGAGCAAAGTGCGGATGCCCCAGCTTGCGAATCCTTAAAACAACTAAAGTGTGAGCCGAGAACAAGCGCCAGGAACCATGCGTCGCGGGTCGGCGTGAATGCAATGCAATGTATTGTAAATTTGTGTGATCGCGCGTTTCGGCCACATGCTGGATGCCAAGACAAGCATGCTGCATGTTGCTGCGACTTCTGGTTAGCAACAGCCTGAACGCCTAGATGGGTTACAACATTTTTTTTCTTGGCGTTTGGCGTTTTGGACGTGAGCACGAATGTTCGACTCAACGGGCGCCCTGGCAAACTCGCTGCAACGCTGCTGCAGGTTCGACGGGAGAAAGACTGGCCAAGCTGAAACAATGTTACAATAGTAGAATGTTACGGAGCTATGTCCGGGCGGGATTCATTCATTCGGTGGGTTTATGCGCGTTTATTAGATGAACAAGGAAGGCTCGGCGTTGGTTGATCCCCGCCCCGTAGAGACAGAGACAGAAGCAGAGACAGAAGCAGAAACAGATTGATCGTTGACATTCAATTAGTTTTTTGGGGACCTTTAGCGTTTACTGCGGCCACTCTCGGCGGCGGAGGGTGGGTTCAACAGGCTGACCGCGCTCAAGTTTGTGTTTCAACCATCTTCCTCGCACATGCGGCCCCAACAGTCATCGGGCAACCTCCTCATGACCCTCCAGCCTCATGACCCTCCAGACACAGACGCTCCAGACGCCCCACAGAGCACTGCGGCCGAGGCCGACGAACAGGTTCAAAAATGTTTAAGGCACCAGGTACCAGGTACCGGAGTTTGTTAACATTGAACAGCCACAATGAAATATGAAGAGCCTCAATTTTCTTCCTGTTTTCCCTTTTTTTTATTTGAAAAAAAAACCCCCTCCAGACGGGACAGGTCGTAAAGCGGGTCTCTCCACAGCTAATAGATTGGTCAACGTACGGCAAAAGAATGTTCAGCGTACGTTGTAAGCCGTCGGGTGGTGGCACCACTACCAATCGTCGTTCCGCTCCAAACTCCAAGGCGCCCCCTACCACACTTGACGTGTAAGCCGGAAGACCAGAAGAGCGGGCTGAAGGTCATCTCCTTTGTGAAAGGAGACGCGTTGGTCAGTTGGCATACTTATTTTCCATCCCAAATGGGAACTATTCCTGTTCCTGGTCGCCATAGCGGGCGCCGGGAGCGTCTTGTCATCATCACGCTTCCGTGGTTGGTTACAGGTACGTATATATTACGGGACCAAGAGACCGGCCTACGAATCCGTGCGCAGGGGATATGGCGAGTGGGTTATGTTATTGACAGGCGTGATGGGCTCGTTTGTGGTTTGTGCTTGCTGTCAGTACCCCAATGTGGCCTTCCAAAAATACAAGACCCAGGCAAAGCGCGACGTGATTAGAGAGCCCGAGGAGCAAAAGAGCATAGCGACGTGTGTTGGACATTCGAATACTATATGCTCCTGGAGTTCTGCCAAGTGCTCTTGTACGTTGTGTGTTTGGTAGCATCCTCTGAAGCAGCCGTTTTCGGTCTGGGCTTGTGTTACTGTCCCGCATTTGTCGGTTAAGCGTGCGGAATGCATTTGATCCATGCATTCCTTCCAAGGAGATGGTGGATGTTATCGGTTTCTTTGTCCATTCAGTCCATTCAACTTTCATGTTGTCGCGTAGCTGTCGGTGGCGTTTCGCTATTGCAGTGTGGCGGGTTCAAGCTCGGTCGCCCTTTTGCTATCCCATTCGCTCCGTCATTCCCTTCTACTTCCATGTGCCATGTGTCCTGGGATTCGCGGTACGCGGTACCTCTATGCTTGCCCCTATGTTCTCATCGAGAAAGGTTGTTGTCGTGTCTACGACGAACTTCTGTGATATCTGTTGGCCCGATTCTGGTTTCTGCAAGGAAAGAAACAGGAGAAGAGCGTTGTGCTTTCGTGTCGAGAATCCGGCTGCGTCTGATTTCCCGTTGTTTGGAGGCTGGAAGGTTGAAACCCACTTTTTAATAGGGGCTATAGCAATAGATACAACCCTTACACCTCGACTCTGAGTCGAAAATGTAAACTCGAAACAGGCCAATGGAACAGTCGTGCTCGAATTTCGAATTCTCACCCCCCGGCTATTTTCTAAGAGTGGTGGAGATAATAATGATAACAAAAGAAACTCGCCGCCGCCAATCCATTGGTTGTCATTTGCCATTCACAGCATAGTGGCGTCCGCCATTACCGCCATTACCCACGGCAGTATATCCGGTAAAACGGCCCGGTTCTGTCGATCTGGCTAGAGATCCAATGGCCTGTGTGGCGAAACCGTTTCCGCAGGGTGTTTCGATGAAGCGGTCCGGCAGGCGCCGAGGAAAGGCAGGCGCAGTACGCCCACCTGAAGTATAAACATCCGCACGTTCCACAATCGTACATTGAGGCGTAACGAATTCCCGTCTGTTGGGTATCGGGAGCTTCCGCCCGCGTCTCATCGCTATGCCCGATTGTTGGAGGCGAGGTGGCACAACCTCTGCGTGCTGCGTGCACCATTGTGCCACAGACAATACTCATCACGCGAATTGCCATGACACGTACTTTCATCGTTCCACTATCACACCATTTTGTATATCAATATGGCAAGATTTTCTAGGCCATTATTCCTTCCCTCTCATATTTGAAGAGAGGTCACCCCTACTTGCGTACGCATTTCCCCGAACTTGGATATTGGATATTGGATCCATTCCATCGTGCGCTGCGTCCTACAAATGCACAACCGGTTCCGATTCCACAACATGGAAGCTATTGGTCTACTCGACATGCCTCCAGAAATACACCTCCAAATCGCCGAATTCGTGGAGACACGCAAGACGTTGAAAGCGCTTTCGGTCACCTCTCGCTCCCTCCGCAGGATCGCCCAATCCGTGCTCTTTGAATTCCTTCAAATAACCCTAGGAATACCTCTACGGCGTCCGGTCGACGACCTGCTTGCCAATCCACAAATATGCGCCTCCATTCGTATGCTGTGGCTTTGTGGAATGGACCTGTCGCAGGGAACAACGCCTCGCAGCGACGAAGAGCAGCTTTCACTTATCCAAAAAATACTTCCAAAGATGCTTGGATTAAGAATGGTTTTGATAACGAACGTTAAACTGAGCAAGGCTTTTCTGGACGTGTTTCTAGGGATAGCAGCAAACACGCCACTCCAAATCGGCCTGTATATGAATATATACCCGTATAGTGTAATTCCAACGCCCTACATACGCCTCAAGATACCTCATCTCGACTTGTCGACCGCTGTCGACCGCCCTTCGCTCGAATTCTATCGGTCGCTGTTCCATGCGTCTACCACTACACTTACACGGCTTGAAATGTGGGTCGACGGAGATGGAATCATGAAGCTGGCGGATATCAACCTTCCCTTCTTACATGGCCTCAGCTTGGAGATCGCAGAAGGAAACGAGGTTTCTAGGACAAGTGCCGCTGCATTCATCACTGCACAAAGGGCGATCAGGGCGCTCGCTTTGAAGGGCAAAGCCCGCCCTTTACCCCCAATTCCGCCGAATGCCCTGCCCAATCTCCGAGCATTGAAGGCCTCACCCGAACAGGTCAGCCGGCTCGTACCCGGTCGACCATTGGAAACGATCGAGGTTATCTCCTCTCAACATGAATGTGATCAGGATTGGTTCAGGGAAGAAGTCGGGCAGTCCACCGCTCGGGTGCGAAAATCACGAGTACTCACCAATACCGCGATTCTCGGGACACCAATGGTGTCACGAATGGTGACGATTCTTCCATTTCTAGAAATTCTGTGGTTGCCCGTGTTCGGTGATGTGAGTTGGTCCTTTCGCTCGCTTACCAGGACCTTGGCGGCTCATTTTCCCTTCAGGAATGCCTCAATATCGTCGACGTCCTCACTTCACTCAAGTGCCTCAAGTACCTATGCTTCAATTTGTTTCGTCGCGAAGAATGGGTAGACCTCAACATCAACGACATCGCTACCAAACTGCGGAATGCAAATTCATCTCTCTCATGTCTCGAGCTTCAGGACAGTGGTGGGAGTGGGTGGAAAAATGCTATCTCCGTTTGGAATGAGGTGTTCGGCGTGTTTCATCAAATGGAATCTCGATCGTACTGACCCACCGCCTCCGTAAGCACCTGAACCTGATGGTAGTACTAGTACTCCGTGGATCGGACGACGCCATCGCAGATAGACTGGCCCAGTTCTTGGAATTTCTTAGATAGTTTACCTTGCGTTTTGGAATGTAGGGCGCCTGCGAACAGCTAATGGACAAGAATTTATAAATCAATTGGTATGGTCCCCTGACTTTTAGAGGCTTCAACATCCACTGTCCCAGAGTAGGCGATATTATCTTTCATGGAAGCTGGACAAACGGATGCGGGCACCTTCCCCGACTTCGTCGACCTTGACAAAGGAAAGAAAGCGGACCTGTGATCGCCGTCTCTGTACCTCTGTACCTTTTCCAGTAGTGATACTGAATCCGCGGAGCATTAAGGTTGCGGAATGACGGGAGCTATTGTGGAGACGGCGTATTCGGGTCGCTCCTTTGTAGTTCCTCTAGGTAGAGGAGGACCAGCACATGTGGCCCCGCTCCCTCTGGTTTGGCCGTGAAGGAAAAAGCGGTCCCTCCCGCTGTTTTCGCATCGTTGCAATCCGCAATGAAGCGGTTCGGCAGGAGGAGGGACAGGCACAGGATGGCGTTCCCGTTTTACCATAATAGCGTAAGCATCTGCGAGTTCCACAATAGCGTATTGAGACATGGATTCGCAACGAATTATGACAGGTAGAGTTGTCTTGTCGTGTGTTCCGTACTCTTGCTTAGTACGAGAGCACCCGCACGGTTGGCTGGGGTGCCTGATTAATGGTTGTTTGGGTAACAGGCGTTTATGGAGCTTGGATCCACTCCATCGTGCGCTGTGTTTCAAATCAATCCACAAAATGGTAGCCATTGGCTTACTCGATATCCCTCCGGAAATACAACTCCAAATCGCCGAATTTGTGGACACACGCCAGGCGTTGAAAGCGCTTTCGGTCACCTCTCGCTCTCTCCGTAGTATCGCCCAATCCATGCTCTTCGAAAACCTTGAAATATACCTAGGACCGAAGCTAAGGGGTTCGGTCGACGATCTGCTTGCGAATCCACGAATATGCGCCGCCATTCGTTTTCTGGAACTTGATGGACGGTTCCATTGGAGGAGCTTCAGGCCTCGCAACGACGACGAGCAGCTTTCACTTATCCAAAAGATGCTTCCAAAGATGGTTGGATTAAGAAAGGTGTCGATAGACCGGGTTAATCTGAGCAAGGCGTTTCTGGACGCCTTTCTAGGGATAGCAGCAAACATGCCGCTCCGAATCCACCTGGGTTGGAATATATACCCGTGTGGTCTCATTCCAACGCGTCACACACCCCTCCAGGTATCTCATCTCCACCTTAGGGTCGACGCCCCTTCGCTCGAATTTTATCGATCGATGTTCCATGCGTCTGCCACCGCACTGACAGAGCTTGTCATAGCGGCCGACGGAGATGAACTCATGAAGCTGGCGGATATCAACCTTCCCTCCTTACGTGCCCTTACCTTGTCGATCGCAAAAGAAAACGAGGTTTCTAGAACGAGTGCCGCTGCATTCATCACTGCACAAAGGGCGATCAGGGAGCTCACTCTGAAGGGCAAAGCCCGCTCTTTACCCCCAATTCCACCGAATGCCCTGCCCAATCTCCGAGAATTGGAAGCCTCACCCGAACAGGTCAGCCAGCTCGTACCCGGTCGACCAGTGGAAGCGATCGAGGTTATCTCCTCTCAACCTGAATGTGATCAGGATTGGTTCGTGGAAGAGATCGGGGAGTCCACCGTTCGGGTGCGGGGACTACGAGTACGCCTCACAATCCCAATACTCGACACGCGAATGGTGAAGCGAATGGTGACGATTCTTCCATTTCTGGAAAACCTGTGGTTGCCCGTGTCCGATGATGTGAGCCGGCCCTTTCGCTCGACTACCAAGACCCTGGTGGCTCATTTTCCTTCAGACACTCCTCAATGTCGTCGAAGTCCTCACTTCACTCAAGTACCTCAAGAGCCTACGCTTCGATCTGTTTCGTCGCAAAGTATGGGTGGATCTCAACGTCAACGACATCGCTATCAAACTACGGAATGCAAATTCATCCTTCTCATATCTCGAAATTGAAGCCGGTGGTGGGAAAGGGTGGAAAGGTGGTACCTCCGTTTGGAATGGAGTGTTCGGCGTGTTTCATTATATGGAATTTGCATGGGGGCGGTATTATTGACCCGCGGAAGCACCTGAACCAGAGTAGCACTGAGTGTAGTACTAGTGATCCGTGGATCGGACGACGCCGTCTCGGATAGACTGGCCCGGTTCTCTTGGATGGTTTCCTTGATTTTGGAATTTTGGGATGTAGTGCACTTGTGAACACCTAATGGATTATTGGCGGCCACGAGGATTTTATAAATCAATAGGTCTGACCCCCTGACTTTGAAGTCTTCATCCCTAATCGGCTTTCGGTTAAACCCCATGACATTGTGGCTTTATGGCTCGATGAAAGCATGTATCCGTCCAGCCACCACCAGGTTTCCACTCTCCAAGGTTCCCTCGGTGGTCGGCCCCGCCATCTCAAGCGCGATCATTTTGGACTTGGAATTCAATGTGACCGCTGGTTAGTATTCTTTTCTATTGATGAACATACCATATGATTAATTCGCTCACGCTGTAGCACTTGTTGTTAGTGATAAGGTCGCTCATACTGCAAACGAACTGAAGGGGCATCACTGCATGGCAAAGATGTAGATCTCTGATCTGAGACAATGAATGACGCAGATCCTTAATATTGGGCAATGGTGGTGGTCTCTGAGCTGGGAGCCGTGGTACGGAGGGGAGGAGAGGGGGGGGAGGAGAGGTGCGGGAAGTGTGAATGTGTAGACTCACTTGCCCTGGCGGAGTCTTTGAGTAAATAACCGATACGTTATCTGACGTCGGCTCCTTATTTCGGGAGCTCTCGTTGAGTCACTCCGGATTGCACATGAAGCTGGATCGGGATCGGTGCAAGCAGTGTTCAAAGCTTGTTTTGTGCTCTCGGTGGTTGTCCCTTTGGGGATTAAAAGCGAAATTTGCAGTCTCAGGCTAGTAATACTGAATCCGTTCAAAGGAAGTAAGGTTGCGGCGACCGATTCTGGGTCGTTCCCCGCACACCACCCCGAACCACAAATGGCGACACGCGTGATCACCTACCCTGGCATGCCGTGAAGGAAGGAGTGGTCGCTCCCGCCGTTTTAACATAGTTGCAATAGGTGCAATGTGCAATAAGCGGTTCAGCAGGAGGGAAGACAGGTACAGCCGTTGTGATACAGTTGTCTCGAGATCATCCTATCGCGTGTTTGTACTCTTGCGTAGTACGAGAGTACCCGCACGATTGACTGGGTGCTTGGTTGTTTGGGTAACAAGCGTTCGTGGGACTTGGATCCACTCCATCGTGCGCTGTGTTTCAAATCGATCCACAAAATGGTAGCTATTGGCTTACTCGGTGTCCCTCCGGAAATACAACTCCGAATCGCCGAATTTGTGGAGACAAGCCAGGCGTTGAAAGCGCTTTCGGTCACCTCTCGCTCTCTCCGTAGTATCGCCCAATCCATGCTCTTCGAAAGCCTTCAAATAGACTTAGGAATGGAGCCACGGGGTTCGGTCGACGACCTGCTTGCGAATCCACGAATATGCGCCGCCATTCGTTTTCTGCGGCTTCGTGGACGGTTCCTGTCGAGCAGAGCGCCTCGCAACGACGACGAGCAGCTTTCACTTATCCAAAAAATACTTTCAGAGATGGTTGGATTAAGAAAGGTGGTGATATATCATGTCAATCTGAGCAAGCCGTTTCTGGACGCCTTTCTAGGGATAGCAGCAAACACGCCGCTCCGAATCCACCTGGGTTGGAATATATACCCGTATAGTGTCATTCCAACGCCTCACATGCCCCTCCAGATATCTCACCTCCACCTTGCGGTCGACCACCCTTCACTCGAATTTTATCGATCGATGTTCCATGCATCTGTCACTACACTGACAGAGCTTGTCATAGCGGCCGACGGAGATGAACTCATGAAGCTAGCGGGTATCAACCTTCCCTTCTTACATGACCTCATCTTGGTGTTCATGACTGGAAACGAGATTTCCAGAACAAGTGCCGTTGCATTCATCACTGCGCAAAAGGCGATCAGGAGGCTTCATTTGAAGCGCACAATGCGTCCTTTATCCCCAATTCCGCCGAATGCCCTGCCCAATCTCCGAGAATTGAAAGCCTCAGCCGAACAGCTCAGCCAGTTCGTACCCGGTCGACCAGTGGAAGCGATCGAGATTATCTCCTCTCAACCTGAATGTGATCAGGATTGGTTCGTGGAAGAAGTCGGGCAGTCCACCGCTCGGGTGCGACTACTTCGAGTATCCCTCACCACTCCAATACTCGACACGCGAATGGTGAAGCGAATGGTAACAGTCCTTCCATTTCTAGAAAGCCTGTGGTTACCCGTGTCCAATGATGTGAGTTGTCCCTTTCGCTCGATTACCCAGACCTTGGCGGCTCATTTTCCTTCAGACACTCCTCAGTGCCGTCGAAGTCCTCACTTCACTCAAGTTCCTCAAGGACCTACACTTCAATCTGCTTCGTCGCACAGTTTGTCACACAGTATGGGTAGACCTCAGTATCAACGACATCGCTACCAAACTGCGGAATGCAAATTCATGTTTCTCACGTCTGGAGGTTCGGAACGGTGGTTGGGGTGGGTGGAAAGATGTTATCTCCGTTTGGAATGAGGTGTTCGGCGTGTTTCAGCTCCATCGGCGCGGTATTATTCACTCGCGGAAGCACCTGAACCAGAGTAGCACTGAATAAGCACTAGTAACCCGTGAATCGGGCGACGCCGTTCCGGATAAACTGGCCCGGCTCTTGTCTTCTCTTGGATCGTTTTCCTTACTTTTTGGAATTTTGGAATATAGTGAACACCTAATGGATTATCGGCCGCCACCAGGAAAAAGATTTATAAACTAATAGGAATGACCTCATTTATATCTGGACATGCCACTTCCCCGACATAAAAGGTACAGACAGGGCTTGACCTTTGAAAACAAAGCAAGGGAACCTCTAATGTGTCGAAGACATCTTCGAGGCATGGAGTTGCCCGAAGAACGCGGTAAAAAACCTAAATTAGACGAGAGGAAATTGCATTACGAACCGCGGAGAAGACTGGATGACTGGAGGGAATTCTGTATTGCTGCTAGTGACCAACACGAGGGAATCCGCGGTGAGCTCCGCCAACAGGAGGGAATTCTGTATCACCGTATCGGCCAGTTTTCCTCCCTTGCACCTCACCCGCTATATAACCCAGTTACAATTACTGCCATTCTCTGCAGCTATCGTTCAACGCCTGCGATTGTCCCACCGCAGCCCGGCCCCTTCACAATCGGAGGTGCCTCTCTCCTTCGATCCTATTCCCCATCCCCCGTGGTATGTATGAGACGCTGATACAACGGTATAAGATCAATAATGTCATTACAAAACTATCCTCAGTCGTTCTCTCCACATAATGATGCCAGTCTTTGGGGGTCCTTACTCCTCCCGCCATCCCTTTCGCCTGGCACGCACAACCCGCATGGCCACCCATCCAACGATGTTCAGGATCTCCTTTTTACCCACCGTATGCCCATTCCTTGCCAGCCATTTCTGAACGACCAAACCTGGATGCTGCATGGGGCAACCCATGGGTGCAGTCCCCACACCGCTGATGCAAAACCGGACCTTGAACCCAGACATCGGTATAACTCCTGTGTACATACCATTTCAGTTCAACGCAAGGTCCACCCGCAGTAATTACCACTTCCCAGGAGTATCGCTGGGTATGAGCATGGTGGAGGATAGGTGAGTGCCCTCCTCAGTGAAAGGCAAGACAATAACGCTTTCCAGACTGACCCCCCTCTTAGTCCCTTCCCCGTTCCAGACTATTATCAGGTTCCGCGTCACAGAAGCAATCACCAGTACAGGAAGGCACTCACAAACCAGCCCATGCGTACTAGTATCAAATTGCACCCATTTAGCGCCATTAGTTACCGCAAGCACCCTCGTCCCGCTGCGACATTTGACGCAAACGTTATTCAGGTGCAAGCCCGATGCTCTGGTGCCGGCGGCGATCCAGCTGTCATTGGGCTACTGCCGGCTGTCTTCGTCGGGGGTATCACGCAGAAGGCCTTGATAAGGCCATTGACGAGCAGTGAGGCACGCGACTACCATGGTGGGCGCACGGGTCAGGTGTACCGCATCCTTCTTCGCGTCAATGAAGACAAGAGGTTCTACTGCCGTCTTTGTGCTATTGGCGATGATGAGGGAGGATGGAAACATGCCAAAGACGCGCTCCGCCATCTCAAGCGTGATCATTTTGGACTCGGAATGCAATGTGACCGCTGGTCAGTATTCTTTTCTATTTATGAACGTAGCGTGGATGAGATCTCTCACGTTGTAGCACTTGTTGTTAGTGACAAGGTCGCTTGTACTGCAAACGAACTGAAGAGGCACAACTGTGTGGCAAAGACGTAAATTTCTGATCTGGGACAATGAAGTAGGTCTTTAATATTGGTCAATTACGTGAGTTTGTATGGTGCAATGACACTGGTCTCCGAGCTGGGAGCGATGTCAGGGAGGGAGTCGAGGAGAGGTGAGGGAAATGTGGACCTGTGGACTCAGTCATCCTGTCTCCCGAACCAGCTTTTAGTCCTTGAGTAAATAACTGATACGTTATCTGTCGTCCGCTTCTTATCCACGAGCATTTCCGGGGTTCCCGTTGAGGTACTCCAGATTGCACACAGAGCTCGAATCGGTGTAAGTGGTGTCCAGAGCATGTTGCGTGCTCTCGGTGGATGTCCCTTTGGGGATTAAAAGCGCAATTTGCAGGTTCCGGCTAGTAATATTGTCCGCAAGGCAAGTAAGGGTTGAAGCCGTTGTTGGAACGACTTGCCCGGATCCATCTCTAACCAAAGTGGCGACACGCGTGGCCCCTTGGCTTGCCGTGAAGGAGGAAGTGGTCTGTCCCCGCCGTCTTCGCATAGTTGCTACGCGCCATAAAGCGGTTCGACTGGAGGCAGCACGGCGTTCCCGTTTAATTTACCCCGTCCGTAGCAGAAGCATCTGCAAGTTCCACAATCATGAATTGAGACAAATGAGTACAGTTGTCTCGAGATCATCCTATCGCGTGTTCTGCGCTCTTGCGTAGTACGATAACACGCGCGCGATCAACTGGGCTGGGTAACAAGTACTTGTGGCGCTTGGATCCATTCCATCGTGCGCTGTGTTTCAAACCGACCCACAAAATGGTAGCCATTGGTTTACTCGATATGCCTCCGGAAATACAACTCCGAATCGCCGAATTTGTGGAGACAAGCCAGGCGTTGAAAGCGCTTTCGGTCACCTCTCGCTCTCTCCGTAGTATCGCCCAATCCATGCTCTTTGAAAGCCTTCAAATGGACCTAGAGAAGGGACTAAGGGGTTCGATCGACGACCTGCTTGCCAATCCACGAATATGCGCCGCCATTCGTTTTCTGGAACTTCGTGGACGGTTCTTGTCGAGTATAGCGCCTCGCAACGACGACAAGCAGCTTTCACTTATCCAAAAAATACTTCCAGAGATGGTTGGATTAAGAAGGGCGTCGATATATCATGTCAATCTGAGCAAGCCGTTTCTGGACGCCTTTCTAGGGATAGCAGCAAACACGCCGCTCCGAATCCACCTGGGTTGGAATATATACCCGTATAGTGTCATTCCAACGCCTCACATGCCCCTCCAGATATCTCACCTCCACCTTGCGGTCGACCACCCTTCACTCGAATTTTATCGATCGATGTTCCATGCGTCTGCCGCTACACTGACAGCGCTTGTCATAGCGGCCGAGGGAGGTGAACTTATGAAGCTAGCGGATATCGACCTTCCCTTCTTACATGACCTCATCTTGGTGTTCGTGACTGGAAACGAGATTTCCAGAACAAGTGCTGCTGCGTTCATCGCTGCGCAAAAGGCGATCAGGAGGCTCCATTTGAAGCACACAATGCGTTCTTTATCCCCAATTCCGTCGAATGCCCTGCCCAATCTCCGAGAATTGGAAGCCTCACCCGAACAGGTCAGCCAGCTCGTACCTGGTCGACCAGTGGAAGCGATCGAGGTTATCTCCTCTCAACCTGAATGTGATCAGGGTTGGTTCGTGGAAGAAGTCGGGGAGTCCATCGCTCGGGTGCGAAGACTACGAGTACGCCTCACAACTCCAATACTCGACACGCGGGTGGTAAAGCGAATGGTGACGGTTCTTCCATTTCTTGAAAGCCTGTGGTTGCCCCTGTTTGATGATGTGAGTTGGCCCTTTCGCTCGATTACCCAGACCTTGGCGGCTCATTTTCCTTCAGACAGTCTTCGATGTCGTCGAAGTCCTCACTTCACTCAAGTTCCTCAAGGGCCTACACCTCAATCTGCGTCGCCGCACATTTTTTCACACAGTGTGTGACACAGTAAGGGTATACCTCAATATCAACGACATCGCTACCAAACTGCGGAATGTAAATTCATGTTTCTCATGTCTGTCGATTCGGAACAGTGGGTGGAAAAATGGTATCTCCGTTTGGGATGAGGTGTCCTGCGTGTTTCATCACATGGAATTGACTCGCGGAAGCACCTGAACCAGAGTAGCACTGAATGTAGTACTCGTAATCCGTGAATCGGATGACGCTGCCCCAGATAGACTGGCCCGGTTCTTGAATTCTCTTGGATCGGTTTCATTACTTTTTGGAATTTTGGAATGTAGTGAACAATGGATTACCGGCAGCCACCAGGAAGAAGAATTTTTAAATCAATAGGTATGATCCCCTGACTTTAAAGTCTTCAGCATCCTCTGGACATGTCACTTCCCCGACTTGACCTTTGACAACACTGAAAATGAACCGGTCTTGTGTGTATCGGGGCGGCATTGGCCAAATTGAGGACCCAAAAAAGGGAAGAGACTTGCCGTTAGGTGCGATCTCTGTGCTGGCATTTGGATGGTTGAACCTCCAACCCGTGATGGCAGTGTTTATGACGCAAGGACTGGCCAGAGTAGGCGCCATCAATGAGGAGAATAAGGTCTTGCGGTTTGTCCTAATGTGAGATGCGTTCGCCTCATTAGAAAGTCGCTCCAACTGATCAGCACATTTTGTTGAGCTGTATGCCTACTGCGATAACTCAGGTG
>Ga0307515_10009562_pt1 | contig 18728 bp, 2 predicted proteins | sample 17_EM_MG_FD_194513 | JGI IMG/M metagenome (GOLD analysis project Ga0307515, IMG submission 194513) | Populus trichocarpa ectomycorrhiza microbial communities from riparian zone in the Pacific Northwest, United States - 17_EM | ecosystem: Host-associated > Plants > Roots > Unclassified | place...
TAATAAGGAGTACTTCCTAAAGATTATTAGTAAGATTCGGCCTCAAGTTTATACTACTAAGTTAATTAACAGCGCTTTTAAAGCCGTAGGTCTCTTACCTCTCAACCCTAAACAAGCGCTAAGGCGCTATACTAAGCAGCCTTTATCTAAACAACTATCTATACCACCTTAAGATATACTAGTAACGCTTTTATCCTCCCCTTTATATTCTTATATACCCTAAACTTATACCAATTAAGCTTAATATGCCTATACAATTTTTTACCCTAAAACTATACCTAAGGCGGCTGAGGTCGTTATTAGGAAGTTAATAAGGCGGCTATAATTATTAGAGGAGGGTATAAAGTTAATAGAGGTTAAAGCTATTAACCTTCGTAACTATACTGTAGAGAGGAATAAGAGAAAGCAAAGGAAGCATGCTATACTCTCTTACAAATTAGTGCTTATTACTAAGGCAATAAGGGCAGTTATTGCTACTAAAAGGGCTACTAAAGAGCTTAAAAAATATACTAAGATTACGTAAAAGTAAGCTAAAAGAGGCCGCTAGGCTACTGCTGTAATTACTAAAGAGTAAGTTAAAGTTAGGAAGAAGGCTTATATTACTACTATAAAGCTTAAAAAGGTTGCTAATTAATACTAGAGGGAGGCTGGTAAGGTGGGAAAGGCAGTAAAGAAGGCATAGAAGGCCTTTTAGACTACAGCCAGTATATATAAAAGGAAGCTCACTAAGGACGCTCTATAAGTAGTAACTTAGGTAGCTAAAGATATAGTATCTACGCAAGCTACTACTAAGCAGCTTTAAGAATAAGCTAAGGTGTTACTTAATACTACTTTTACTGCTTTAGCATACTATAAGGAACTCATTACAATCTTAAAGAGGATTAAGGAGGCAGCTACTTAACTAGATAAGCTGCCCGATAAGGAGGAGAATAAGGAGGAGGAGGATAAGGAGGAGGATAATAAGGATAATAAGGAAGACAGCGCCTTAAGCAACGAAGAGGCCTTAGAGGAGGACTTTAACCCGCCAACTCGCGGTTATATAAGCCTTCTAAGCAATATACCGTAAAAAGTCGATATAGACTCTCTCCTATCCCTTAACCCGCTGGTAGGCAACGCTCGGGCCAGTTTTCAGGTCCGTGTAGGAACACCGTGCTGAGCTATACACGAGGCATTAATAGAGTATATAAACGGTTAAATTAGCTAGTTATTTAAGCCCAAATTAATACTATAATATGCCCCGAATATCGAATGACATCAACTACGTAAAGTGGAAAGATCCTCGCTCTAAAACCTCTAAGAACCTACCACTAGAGCTATAGGCTCTCCCTCCATTCGAGCCCCTACAAATAGACGACTATTACAACCCCAGTAAAGCTGCTATCCCTTCTAGCACCGATCGCCACAATTCTATAGCCCTTTTCCGCCTATTCTTTAATAATAAGATACTAAATCGGATGGCTGTGTGGACAAATACTTATGCGGAGGCGTATCCAGTGTTAGAGAAGGACGCACCTTTGGGTAAGCAACGGTCTTGGTTACCTACATATAGGCAGGAGCTGTATACGTATTTTGGAGTTGTTATTTATATGGGAATTACAATAGAGTTAGCAGTAGAAGACTACTGGGGCCCTATTACGAAGGGAGCCGCCTATAAAGTAACCGACTATATATTAAAGAACCGGTTTAAGCAGCTAGAGCGCTATATTTGATGCAGTTCTATACCTAAAGACGGGTTCCATAGTACATTTAACCGTATAGATAAGCTCTCTAAGCATCTATGAGTACGCTACCAGTAGTACTGGCGCCCAGGCCCGCACCTAGCTGTTAATGAGACTATATAGAGGTTTATGGGTAAAGCGCCGGAAATTGTTAATATTCTAACAAAACCTATACTAGAAGGCTTTAAGATCTAGGTCTTAGCGAATTAGGGCTACGTTCTTAACTGGCTATAGTATGCTAAAGGCGATAAGAAGAGGCTAGTAGATTTTAATAGATCCTTCCTAGATAAAGGCTTTATTAAGACTTAAGCTGTTATCCTTAACCTCCTTATATAGTGTTATCCGGGCACTACTAAACGCCTCTATCCACCGGATAAGCACATAGTCTAGCTTAACAATCTCTTTAGCAGCGTGAAGCTATTTAAACGGCTACAATCTCTCGGCATTAGGGCAGTAGGAACTGTTAGGACTATACGTACAAAGCATAAAGAGATAGGCGATGAGGAATATAATATTAGGGTTAAGGACGTTACTATTAGACAGGATACAGGCTTATAGAGAAGGACGACTAAGGTCTAAAAGAAGGTGCCTACAGAGCGCTTCTCAGCATCACTTTCTGACCTTAAATTAAGCCATGATAAGCAGATTCCTTGGGGTACACTCTATAGAGAGTTATCTAAGAGTTACAAGGTGATGGAATTTGCCTAAAAGGACGCTACAGTCGTCCTTTTCCTGTCTACAGTTTATAATGGTAAGTTAACTGCCTTAACACCATATTATAGAGCCGCTGACGTTATACATCGCTAGGTTAAAACTACGTTGTAAAATACCAAAAACAACCTACTATAACAGCATCAGGATACAGGCAGACTGTTAAGATATTTGGGAATAAACCTAGAGCTTGGCTAAAAGTCCTAGACTTTATAGACGAATATAACCTATTTATATGCGGCGTCGACGTCGCTGACTAATTAAGGTCTTACTATAATACTAAGAGGACTTACAGGAAGATATGGAAGCCGCTATTCTCTTTCCTATTAGATATAATAGTTGGTAACTATTACCAACTGTCCACCTACAGGATAGTAGGTGAGCGAACTCTACACCAATATTCTTACGCTCAATTCCGCCGTAACCTACGCGATGCCCTCTTCTATGCCTTAATTCGTGTTTGTAAGCAAAGAACTAAGGAGAATATAAAGAAAGCAACGGACATAGTATGGCAGCCGGTTAAGGAGCATAAGCTTGGAAGGTTGTTTAAAAAACAGGCTACCTGCGCCGCCTACGCAGCAGCACATTGCTGTACAGCTACACCACACCGTGGGGCTCGAAAACCACTTGCAAATCTATCTATTAACACTACAAGGAAGGCAAGAGAGGATAGTTATGGCTAAAAGCGCCGTTTAAGGCCGCCAAGGACAAACTTTAGGTGTACTATCTATAGGATTCCTTTCTGCACGGCCTTACGGTATTAAAATGAGCACCTAGCAAAGCTTAACTCTATAGACTAGGCCTATATAGCTATATACAGCAATTTAAGTAGCCTTAAGCCGGGTGTAGTTCTCATCATAACAGTTAAATAGGAGCCTCTTATTGGCCAAGTCCTTATCGATAACGTAGCGCCCTAACCAGCGGGTTAAGGGATATATATTTAAGGCTTTATTTAAGTTCAATAATAAAATAATACTTTACGATAGTTTTTACTAGCGATTTGCCTGCAAATTGGCATTTAGCAATATTTTGGTATTCCAAGGGCGGTCAGATTTCCGTTATAACTAGGTGGTCCGTTATAACCCAGTGAGTTACGTTAGTTACTAGTAAGATTGCCAAAACTTACCTCAGCAAGCTTAGACGTGCTTCCGTTAGTACGGAGTTAATCGGCCCGTAAGCGGATAACTAACCACGTTCGTGGTGCACCACCGGAATTATATATTCCGCAACACTTAGTTATAAGCAAATATTATCTTATAAATTAGACCCCTAAGAAGAAATTATACTATAGCGTAGCGTTAAGGGCTAGTGCTACGCTTAAAAAGTCCTATAAAGTCCTAAGCTAATATATTTAACCACTTTTTAGGCTAGTCTTTAGGCCGCCCTTAAAATATATATAAAATTAGTATTTCCAACCCCTAACAATTTTAATAACCACTTAATAAAATGGCTTAAGATTTAAATTTTTGGAATCTATACCCATATATTATACTAGTTTATCGCTATATATAGATAAGCATTTAGTACTATATCGTAGGCTAAAATCTCTACTTAAATATCTAATCTTTAAGCTAAAGGTCTATAATTAAAAAAAAGAGTATTAAAAAGTTATAAATACTTATTATTATTAATTATAAGCAAAATAATAAATGTGTTTGTATTAATTTAATAATATAAGTGAGTTAAATCTAGGGGCACGAAATACGTATAGTATTGTATGCTCTTTTGGATGATGGTAACTGTCGATTCTATTGAGGTAGACTACATAGTCTATATACTGACGCGCCTCCCCCCTAATTAGTCAGCACGTAAGTAGTTAGTGCACTAAACGCGTAATTACGCGTTTGGTATACCACGTGCTATAATTATATACTAGCGGCACTTAAGAGTGACTCAATTATATATAACCTCCGTAATCGCTTTAATAGAGCCGTAAAACACAAAAGAAATATATATAGGAAATCCCTCCTAAGGTGCCTTTTAGGCTGCCTTCTAAACGGTGCTTTTAGCTAACTATAAGTCCTCCTTATAGTCCGTTAGATAAACCGTACGGCCTTCTAATAGGCCGTAAATAAACCATAAGTGCTCTATTAGTCTCGTTCCACCTATTTTACGACCTTTAGATTAAGCTTATTTGTGTTAATTAGGGTTTTAAGAGCTTAGCATAGCTTTGCCTTAATTATAGCGTCCGCTAAGTTGTCTCCGCTGCTAATCTATTTAACCTCCATAATCTCACGTTGTTCGTAGGCCTAATATAAGTATATTAGGTCGACTATAAGCCTCTTCTCTTATATTGTACCTAGTTTAACTAGGCAGTTATAGAGGGACTTTAAATTAGTATATAAAACTAGGGGTAACTGCTCTAATTATAGGATCTTCTAGATTATTAACTTAATTGCGGCTCCTATATTAAAGCCATAGGCTAGTGCGTATAGTTTAGAAGCTAGTATACTACGGGTTACTCATTTACATTTAATTAAAGACTAGTATAGTATATTTGCGTCTTAATTACGGTTTATAAGTACAATTATAAAGCTAATTTATAATAATAGGTCTTTATTATTGGTAAAGGAGGCGTTTATAAATACTAGTACGCTAAGGGAATTTAGGTCTAGTAGTATAAAAGTAAATCCTCTTATTGCATTATTAATTTACCACTAAATACGCTTATTTAGCTACTTAGTATTTTCCTCTTATAGATCTGTTACTTAGGCCGTAAAGAATAAATTATAGGTAGATTTAGGTTAATAGACTATAGTAATATAGGCGCCTCTTACACACTATATAACGTATTAGTCCTTTATATTTATGGTCTTATAAGTCTTTTTATAGGAACTAGTAAGGTCCGTAGGCTTTACTATAATAAGCCTTAGGTTTTAAGCTTAGCGTTCCTAAGTTAGCTAGATTAAGTTACCCTTTTATATAATTAAGCCTCTATTAAACTTAATTAGGGTCTACTTAGTTAACTACTCTTATAGCTTTACTAGGAACTTAGCCTTTTATAATTTAGTCTCTTTGGCGTCTACAAAAGTCCAGTCCGCTAAGAAGAGGGTATTATCCGTTTAGAGTTTAATAATACTAAGGCCGTTTAATAGTGTATATAGAAGGCAGGGGTTATAGGTTAACTATTCCGTTTTAAGTTTATGGACATAATACTAGTAGTACGTCTTAAACTAGTAGTTTCTAGCTTCTAGCACTCTATAAAGGGGTTTTATAACCCATAAAATTATTCCTAGTTATAGGTTAAGCTCAAGGGGTAGTTATATAAAGATATTCCTACTTAGGTAGGTATTAGACTATATATAGGCTTATAAGATATCCCGTAAATAGAGGGCTATAGGTTTAGTTTGCTATAGTCTAGGCGTAAGTATAAGTATAATCCGTTAACTAACTTATTAAATTATAGGCGATTGCGTAAGAACTAAACCCTTTCTCTAGTTGTTATAAGCTTGTATAACAAGCCTTAATTTCTTAAAGGCTTTATTAGTACTAGGGTGCTTAATTTTATTAATAAAGCGTAAGTTAAATATACGGACGCCTTACGGAATGTCTTTCTCCATTATAACCACAAAGACGCCCTTTTTAAATAGTCCGTTAATCTCTTTATATTATAAGTCCGTAAAAGGGGTTTCCTATACTAGAACTAATATATCTATAGGCGGAGGTTACCTTACGGATATACTTATGGAGGTTAGGTGATTCTCCATTATAGGGTTTTTTTAGGGGCGTCCTTAACCACGCTTTATAGTAGGTTTAGTAGGTTTAATAGGTTTCTAAGGAACTTCTACAGTAGGCAGAGGTGCTTTTAGTTTATCTAGTTTAGCAGGTACTTCTAGTTCGTTTAGTTTAACAGTACAGGTATTTTTAGACTAAAAGTAGGGTTTTACGGACGTGCTTTTAAAGTTAGTTAGTCCGCTAAGGAGTTATACGCAGTACGTTTCGTCTTCTACAGCTAGTAGATAATAAGGTCCGGTCTAATTGCTACTCTTACGCTATATAAGGACTTCAGAATTAAGTGGGAGGTTATATACTAAGGTTATATTAGGTCCGTTATAGTAGTGCAGAGCGTTATTAATAGTTTATTTAGCCTGTAATTTGACTATTTCAGCCATTACCTTCTATATTATAGCTGCTTATTCCGTAATAGACGGGGTAAAAGGGCCTAGGTTACTTATCCTTAGGTAAACTCTATAAACTAAGAGGGTAGGTACTAGCCCGTTAGGGCCAGCGGTGTTATTAACGGCTTTTATAGCCATCTATAAAGCTAGTTCCTTTTAGATGTCCTTACACTCGTCCGTAATAATCTAGTAAGCTCTCTATAGAGCTAAGTAAGCTTGCTTAACAAGCCTAACAAACTAGTACGCCTTAACTAGAACAGCTTTTATTAAAATAGCCATAGCTATAGTATACTGTTGGAATTCCTTGCTAATAAAGTTCCTACTAGCGTTGTGGGTAATGTACTTAGGGGGTCTAATATATATATTAATCCAGCAGGTCCGTAAAATGTCCTAAGTATATTTTATAGATATATTTTGCAACTAACGGGCGGCTTAATAGCGGGTTGCCTCGTTAATTATGTATAATACTAGGCTGCTGTTAATGTACATAATATCTACGTACACTAAATAGTTAAAATTAAGGTCTTTATAAAGAGTAAACTTAAATCAGCCTAGGGAACGTCTGTATTTCTAGCAGAAGGAGCAGTATTTAGTTAGGTAGTTAATTACCTTCCTATTGACGTTATTATGTCTAGAACGTTTAAGGACTCTATATAGCTTTTCAGCTAATAGGTAGCCGAAACGGCGGTATAGGCGGTAGATTTCCGTACTAGTAAGGTAGCATAGGTTATAGTTAAAAGATTTCTAAATATAGGTCTATAGAGTCTCTCCCTATATAAGGAACGGGTGTCTAAATCGTTATATAATTAGTAGGGTAATATTCTTACTTCTTAGGGCAGTTACGGGGCTAATTAGGGTATCTATAATATTGTTATAGTAAACCTATAGTCTGTCTATATCTATAAGGTAGAGTAGGAAAAGGGTGTCCGCTTTTACTATATAGAAGTTAACTAGGCTAATTAGAGTCTTAACTTTAACTAATCTAATTAATGCGGTTAAGCTAATGCCAAATTAGACATTTACAGCCCCAGTTTATATAGTATTAATATCCATATTGTTATTTACGGTGGTCTTATATATAAAGTATTATCTATAACCTGCAGTAAACTTCTTAGAGGCACCTATATTAATTATAACGCTATAGAATTCTTTAGGGGTATAGCGTTCTATAGTAATATATATAAATAGGTCCTATTTACGGTCTATAACGTCCGTAATAAGTCTAATAGGTATACTTACGGGCCAGTTTTTAAGTGTAATTAAGTGTGTAAAGGAGCGGTCGGCTAATACAGTCGTAATATTAAAGGCTTAGCTGTCTATAAAAGGTCTAAAAGTAGTTAAGAACGTCTCTAAGGTCTCCTGTTTCTAAATATTTAAGTTAAAATTAATTATAAGGGCTTCTATTAACTCGTTAAGAGACTCTTCTACTTCCTCTCCTTCATAGTCTAAGATAAACTGGTTAATCCGTCTGTTAAATCTCTTCTTAAACTTATCGCGTTCTTCCTAGGTATACCTTATAAACTAATATCCTTCCTTACCACATATAAAGCACCTCTAATTAGTTTATTTATAGGGGTATACTTTTATACGGGAGTTGCTATAGGGGTTACGGGTAGGACCTAGTCGATGCGGGTGCTGCTAGCGGTAGCGGCGGTCCGTAAAGTGGGTATCTAAGTTAGTTTATAGATTTTATAGGTCCGTAATAAAGGCTTAAGTACTACCTAGTAGGTTTAAGGCTTTATACATTATAATAAAGGACTATAAATTGTTAATAAGGCCAGCTATAGTATCTGCGGGCTTATAATAGGCGTATTTATAGGGTTCTATTTCCTAGCAAGCCGTAATAAGTTTATTATATAGAAAGTCGTCCGTTTAAAGCTAGATATTAAGACTATACTATAGGTGGCGGAGGTCTTTAATAAGGATTTGCAGGCACTTTATAGTCAATTTTTTAGTATTTTTGTCCATTACGGTCCGTAACTTAGTTGCATTCTATTAGGTAAGAATATTACGCTTATATTCTGGTCCTTTAAAGTAGTTATATATAGCTTTACATAGCTTATTAAAGGGAACACTAAGGGGGTTGCTCTTAAGGTTAGTATAGTAGTGGTTAAGTGCTAGGCCACGCAGTATAGTAGAGTAGGCTTAGCTAAACTCCTATTTAGGAATATCGGCCTTCTAATAGAGGTCCGTAAAGATAGTTAGTTTAAAGTTAAAGTTATCGTTTTTATCGCTATACTTAGATTCGTTAGTATAGAGCTTAGCTAGGTTAGCTAGCTCCTTGCTATAGGTCTTTACTTAGGTAGTTTATAGATTTATAACTTAAGCAACAAAAGTATTTTAGTCCGTATTTTAATTTATAGGGGTATTATAGTCCGTAACTTAAGTACCAGGTATACTTTAGCCCGTAAGATTAATTCCGAAACTGCTTAGGTTTATAGAATAAATTTGGTTAAGTGGGTTAGGTATAAGGCTAGTAATCCCATTAAGTTTAGAAGAAGTAAAGAGTTCTTTAGTGGCTTTAACTTAGTCTAGGATTTCCTCTTTAGTCTATTCTGTTTAGTCCTTTTTATATATTATATTATATAAAGACTATATAATAGTAACTCGTTTATCCCTTTTAACCTATACACCTTAGTAACATAAAAGGGTTTATAAGTTACGGATAGTAGTAGGGTTATAGGCCTTAAAAATGGCTTCCGTAAAGTCCGCAAAGTCTTCCTAATATTACTCCCATAGGTCGTTATTTATAAGCTTAAAATATTTATATTTAAGAACTTTAAATTTAATATAGTTATTAACATCGGTTATAGACGTGAGGTCGACTCCATGCCTCCACTTTTCTTAACCTTTATTAACTTGCTTACTAATGTCTGCCATACTATATATATAGTGTAGTACGTAGTAGGTGGAAGAGGTTTTATAGTAGTCCGTAAAATCGGTTAACAGGTCCGTAGCAGTTCGTAGAAGGGTGAGGGTGTCTATAAGGGGTCTTAATAGGTTTATAGTAGTTTGTAGAGGGGTAGGAGGTCTCCATAACGGTCCGTAAAGGTAATTAATAAGTCCATAACGGTTTATAGAAGGGTAGGGGGTCTCCGTAAGGGGTCTAAAAAGACGTCGGAGGTATGAAAAGAGGGTATAGTAGAAATAAGGGTTTAAGGTTTAAGGGTAGGGGGTTCCGTATAGGTCTATATTCGCGTCTATTATACTTTTAGTAAACCGTATTAAGACTTAAATAAGTATATAGAGTTAGTGATAAGTCCGTAATCCCTAACTTCTAACCTTCTAGTAGGTCGTACTAGGATTTTAAATAGGTGGTCGCTGTCGTATATATCGCTTAGGGGGAGGTGTTAAGTAATTGCTAATCTATGCGCGCTTACTAATCAGTGTTTATATCAATTTAATAATATAAGTAAGTTAGATCTAGGGGCACGAAATACGTATAGTATTATATACTCTTTTAGATAATGGTAACTGTTGATTCTATTGAGGTAGACTACGTGGTCTATATACTGACGCGCCTCCCCCCTAATTAGTTAGCATGTAAGTAGTTAGTGCACCAAACGCGTAACTACGCGTTTGGTATACCACGTGCTATAATTATATAAAATGGTTGTTAAAATTGCTAAAGGTTAAAAATGCTAATTTTATATACATTTAAGTATGGCCCGAGGACAAGTATAGCCTAGGGAGTGGTTAAATACGTTAATAAGATTACCTTACTAAGGGATATTATTATATGCCTCTCCCCTAAGCAAGATATCCTAAGTAAGGCAATTTTTAACAAGTTTTCTTAATTTTAGTAGCAATAAAATAGCTTATTTTAAAATTTAAAACCTTAATATAAAGTAAGTATACTCTAAAAGCCTCCTAAAAATTATATAAATTTTTTTTAGAAAGATAAAATTTTATTAATAAAATTTAGGTTTTTTTTTTTAAATTTAGCGTAAAGATAGCAATATACTAAGTAGATCCTTATTACTAACAAACTGGGTTTTTTTAATCATTTTTTAATTATAGTATATTTTTATCTTCCTTCCTACTTAATAAAGTAAATTTCTAAATATATAGTTTATTTTTAAGATATACTCTATTTTAGAAATAGATTTAATAAATTTTTATTTTAATAAACGTGGCTTAAAATTAGGTAGTTAAGGTAACTTACTTAGGGAGATATCTTATTTAAAGGGGATAGTATATTTATAGTTACCTTGGGTTACCCTTAAGACAATCCCTAAATACCCCTTAAATAGCTGTTAGTTATATACTAGAGGCACGTATTTATAGTATATAGTCTCTTTAATCCTAAAGGCCTTACTTTCTTAAGGATTTATCTTCTCTATAATCTAATCTATTGTAAGGTAAGGATGTAGATAGGGAGTCCAATGATAGAACAATAGGTATATTATATAGATAGAGACGAATCCTTAAGGGAAAAGGAGGAGTCTGTGTACGAGGTAGGAAGGGTTTTCCCTAGGCACGTATAGAGCACGTGCCTTACGGGCGAGTCACCCCTAGGTTGCCCTAGGGTCGCCCGTACCTTGCGGCTATATAACTATCTACTTAGGTTTTACCTAACAATGCCCCCCCCTTTAAAAAGGGTCGTCCCTAATCCTTTATATACTTAAGCCTTAATAAAACCCCATAAAAAACCTTAGTAAGGAAAAAATTTGGAGGGGAAAGAGCGTCTTAATTTTGCGTATAGAGAGACGGGTAGTACACGTGCGCGGCGCGAAGATGTTAAGGAACTTCGACCGGCGGTTAAAGTTATCTAATTGGTCAGATTTGCCTTGCCAAAACTCTACCGCATTTAACCGAGCCAGTAGCGATTTTGCATGCCTAGTATAGAAAATCCTAATTGGTCCATTTAACAGGTAGAGCCAGTAGAGCTTAATACCGTTACCTAAATTTGGTAGACCAGAAATATTCCAGAGCTCGTTTATATAGGTAGGTTGCTAGTACCTCGCGGGTAGGTTATAGGTTATTCGCATGCAGCCAGATTCATAGACGGTAAGGCTATATACCTATTAAATCCGCCGCTAACCCTGCTTTGGCCTTATGCTATACCGGCGTAGCGCCGTATATACTTCGCGGGTAGGTTATAGGTTATTTATATACAGCCAGATTAGGACGGTAAGGCTATATACCTATTAAACCCGCCGCTAACCTATATTTTAGCCTTATACGTTATCTGCGTAGTATATACATAGAATAGTATAAGTTGTCGGTATAGATTACCACTAGCGGGTTACTAGTAGGTTGTAGACTCCGGTTAAATAGACCCCGGTTATAAACGGGCCTATTCTCTAATATATAAATAATCTGCTTAGCTAGTATAGAGTAACGGACTAGGTTTAGAAAGGGTGCTTTCTAAATTAAGTTTCGTTGCCAGTATACGCCGTGGCCTCGCCTGCGAGTTATAGTAATCGTTACTTATTCTTTAATCCCTTTAGACGTCCTCTATTCCGCTTTAATGCAGGTTATATTTTAATAGCGGCGCTTACTTTTCGCCTGCGCTTTGGCTATAAGGCTAGGGTATCCCGCTTGCGGTACTTATCCAACAATTATTAATAATTCTTAAGTTTTGTCTTATATTTTCATTTATTATACTTATTTAGCCATCCTAGCCATTTAATAAGGTACTGCGGTTGTCCAGCACGATTTTAGTAGGCGACGATTACTTCTACTTCCTAGCTGCCTTTCTTAAGCTCTTCTACTGCCGGGGGTTAAAACCCAGGGCGTGACCTATAAGGCTCTAGTAAGGAGACATAGAAGACTAGGTGGAGCCGTGCCATAGTAGGTAGGAGCTCTAGCTTATATACTTACTGCCCTACGCGCTCTAAGATCTAAAACGGTTCTATAAACTTGTGGTTAAGCTTTTTATAGGGACGTTTTATGCGGATGTTCTTAGAGGAGAGTAGGACTCATTTACTAACGGCGAAATGCTTGGCCAGGTAGTAACGATTGTAGTATTTTGCCTAAAGCTGTTAGGCGTACATTATTAACGCCGTCGCTGCCTTACGTGTGAGGCGCAGGCGTTATAGATATATCTCTGCAAGTTCGACATTTGTTAACTTAGACCCCTCCCTACCTTGCTGGGCGTCTTAAACGCCGTCTGGGACTCCGTCCGGGACGTTTAGTAGCTGGCTATAGGCGAGCTTAATGGGGGAACGCTTTATTATAGTATAGACCTTAGAGTTATAGGTAAAGGCTGCTTCTTTAAATAGGGAGGCCCAATTAGACTATTTCTAGTTCGTAAATATACGCAGGTATACCTTAAGCTCCTAGTTCTGGCGCTTTGTCTAACTATCTATCTGTGGGTAAAATACAGTGCTAAGTTTACATTAAACGCGGAGATAGTAGTATATAGTGCTTTAGTACTCGCTTGTAAATACACTACCCCTATTAGAGACGATATTGTTTAGAGGCCCTATTTACGCAAAGACTCTAAATAAGAGTTCTGCGAGTTGCGTAGCATTAATTATTTTACGCACTAAATAGTAGTGTACTAGCTTTATAAAATGGTCTATAAGGACAAGAATAGAGTTATACTCTATATTATTAGGAGTCTTAGACTCTAGGAGATCCGTAATAAAGTTAAGTAAATAATGCCGCTAGGCTTGGGTAGGGGCCTAGAGAGGCTGCAGCTTACTATAGGGTTTATAGCGGCGCGATTTGGAGCGTTAGCAGGCATTATAATTATCTAGGTATTTACGGAGGTCCTAGGTAAGGCCGTTCCAAGTATACTTTCACACAATTACCTTAAAAGTACGGTTAAAACCATAGTGGCCGCCTATAGGATTGTCATAATTCCGCTTAAGGATCTCCTATTATAGTAGTATGCAATTCGGCACCTAGACCTTGTTATTTTACCTTAAGAGTCCTTAATTATTAAGGGTATAGTCCTTATTACCGGCAGGAACTTATTCCTAGGTTAACTAATTATATATAGAGCGTGTAAAGGCGTTCCTTTTTTATACTCTATAAATAAAATTAACTAGTAACTTAAGGGGTTATTCCGTGAACGCCGTTTTAGCTAAAGCAGCTACTACTACTTCTTGCCGTGGCACGAGACTCTGCGTAAAGTTGGTGCTAGCGAAGTAATATATAATATGTAGGTAACTCGCTGGGTTATTGCGGGGGACCGTAGCCTGGGCTAAGGGGTCTTCCCTAGGGTTAAGCGCCATTAGGTTGGTTGGAGTGGTTTTAAAGAGAATAGTAGGACGCTCTAGTCCGCCGGCGCTAAGTTTATAAGGGTCGCTTGCATGCTACACGCATGCTACTTACTGGTTTAGTATAGTAGCACCAGGGCCGCCTATAAGGCCTATAACCCGCAACTTTTACTGCAATATAGGCAGCATAGTATTAAGGATTATCCTCTTACTGCCATCTTTAAAGCCTTTAGCATAATCCGGGCGCTAGGATAGTACATTAGTAGGATTTGTCTTACCTGGCTTATATTTAATCTTAAAATTAAACTTAGCCAGTTCCTTAGCGTACTAGGCCTGGTAAGTAGATAAGCTTTTAGTAGTTATAAAGTACCTAAGATTATTATAATCGTAGAGCATGCGCGTTATATACGCGGCGTATTTAAGGTAATAGCGCCACGTCTTAAAGTATTGCACTATAGCGAGTAGTTCTTTATTATATGTATTATACCGTACTTCTAGGCTAGTAAGCTTCTAACTGCAATAAGCGATTAGGTGCCAGTAGAGTTAATCTCCCTGCCCTAAAGGCTGTAGAAGTATACCGCTATAGGCATAGTCAGAAGCGTTAGTAATTACTATTAGGGGTAGATTAGGGTCGAAGTGTTAAAGTAGAGGAGCCTATATAAACGCAGCGCGTAGCTTATAAAATGCCTACTGCGCGTTATCAGGCTAGGACCAAGGTTAATACCATTTAGTAGGCCCTTTTGACTTGCGTTTCTTCTTCTTCTCCCTATCTAACGTTGGGTCGCGATATGCCTATATAAGATATGCGTGTAGGGGGTATGCGGTATCTAAGTAGTTCCAGATAAATCGCCTATAGAAGTTGGCAAAGCCAAGGAAGACCTAGATATCCCTATAGGACTTAGGCTTAGGCTATCCCTTAATAGCTTTTACGCGGTTAGGGTCCATTACAATACCCCTAGGGGTAATAATAAAGCCTAAGAACTTAACGTTCTTAGTGTAAAAGATGCATTTTAACAGTTTAGCATATAGGCCCCAAGCGCGGAGCTGTCACAGTACCTACTTAACATGCTTAACGTGCTTGTCCTTGTTATTTAAGTAGATAAGAATATTATCTAGATAAACCACGTAGATAGTATCCACTAGGGTTTCTAGAGCTTTATAAATATAGCTCTAGAAAGTTATAGGGGCATTAATAAGACTAAAGGGCATTACTAGGTACTTAAAGTGACCGTAGCGTGTCTTAAATGCGGTTTTCTATTCGTCTCCCTTTTTAATATAAATCCTATAGTACGCATTATAAAGATCTAGCTTTGTAAATATCTTCGCATAGCTAAGCCTATTAAAGAGCTCGCCGACCAGCGGTAGGGGGTACCGATTTTTGATCGTAATCTTGTTTAGGCGTCTATAGTTAACGTATAGCCGTATTATACCGTCTACTTTTGGCATGAAGAGGATAGGCGCTCTAGTAGGCGACTTACTGGGCCTAATCCAGCCCTTTTTAAGAGCACTGTCTAGGTACTCTTGTAAGATCTACAACTCTTTCTATAAGAGGTTATAGAGGGGCATTTGCGGTGGCGTCTTGCCTTCTTCTAAGTTAATCGTATAGTTATACTTAGAGTTCTATAGTAGTATACTTACTAGCTCATTAGAGAAGACATTAATTTCCTCCTTATATACCTCTGGTAGGCCGGAGGCTACGGAGGTCGAAGTAACTATTGCGTAGTAGTGTACTTCTAGGAGCCAGTGGAGAGAAGGGTGCGGCCGATATGTATTTTATAGGTGTGCTCGCATAGAGAGTGCATATAGCTCTACTATAGTATACTTAATAGTTTCGGGGTTTTAATCACCTCCCCCTTGCGTATAGGTAATCTGCGCCAGCACCAGAGGGTCTCCACGGGTACTCGCTGCTAGTGACGGCAGGTCCTCTACTATATTTATAACCGGTATCTCTACGTCCGGAGGGTCTGCATAGGTACTCGCTACCAGTAATAACAGGTCCTCTATTATGTTCACAACCGGTATAAAAAAGGAGTCTTCTAGCTATAGCAAATAGACTATTTCGCCAGCCTTAATATTTGCTAAGAAAGCGTTAAGGGTAACTATCTAGAGGCGTTTAGGGTCCAAAGTACCCTAGATAAACTATCTAAAACGGAAGCTAATTAATAAATCTACTTCCGCGAGCCAATCCTATTTAAGAACTATATTATAATTATTAAATAAGCCGCCCTAAAAGGTCTGCGGGCTAATAGTGCGAGAGGTACCCTAGGAGTCACTAGTGGTAACCGTTAAATTATAAGCATCCCAGATTATTATCTAGTTGCTATTAAGGAAACGTGTAATAGGTTTACGTAAATATAGCGCATAGCGTATAGGCAGGTTAAACCTATGGACGATATCTTAATTAATAAGGTTAATTTAGCACCCATTATTATATAAAGCATATAGGCGGACTTCGCCCTAGGGCGTATCTATCGTAATATATACCACAATGCGTTTCTTCTCTCCCTTTATATTAGGCCCTAGTTACAGTTAAGAGAGATACGCTACTAGGGCTTTAGGTTTTCCAAAGCCCAAGCTAACTTCTCCTTATTGGCCTACTTCTAGTATTCCTTATAGTGGCCGCCTACGGTTCTTTAACTTGCCTGCGTAGCACCGGCGTCTAAGGGGTCCCCTAAGCCATCCGGCTTTTAGGTGGTCTCCCTAGGAGTTTACTTAGAAAAGCATCGCCCTTTTTAGGTTCTGTTCCCTAAGCCTAACTTTACAGAGCCTATGCTGCGACCGCGCTTTGTACATAATAATTTGCCGCTACTACTTACGCGATCTTCCGCGAGCTTCGTAGTATTAAGCAATTGCTTTATACGGCGGATTTCGTTAAAGAGGTCTTTAGCGGTTTTTACCCGTTAGGTAAAGTTCTAGCAGAAGAGCTCTACTTATAGGTGGGCTGGGAGGCGTAAGAACTAAAAGTCTACCTATTACTTAGGATTGACAAAAGGGGTATATAAGAAGAGGTCCTCTAAGCTACGCATACGGGCTAGGAAGACGTTAAACCTCTAGTTCTCCTTTATAATAGCCGTATAGTACGTTATAGCGTTATTAAAGCGTCTCACTATAGGGTTCCTAATCTGGTCTTGGACTATAGTCTTAAATTTATCCCATAGTAAAGGACCCTTATCCTTAGTGCCTAACCGGCAATAAACCAGTTAGGCGATTATCTTCTCTTTTATAAGACATTTAATAGCCCAGCGCGTGCGTCGCTTACAGTCGTAGTCAGCGTCATTAACCTTAAATCGGTTCTTAACTGCGGCGATCCACCGGTTAAAATGCTGTTAAGTAGTACCGCTAATATTAGGTAGTAACTTCTTAACTAAGGCGTTAAGATTTAATCGGCGTATGCGTTCGCCATATAACTCATGCTCTTTACTAGAGAGGCGACGGGAGGGCTTTATTGAATTAATAATGCTCCATAAGTTAGCTATTTTCTTAGCCAGCTCATCTAGCTCCTTTATATTAGCGGTATTAGGTAGAACACTAGTAACCTTACTAAGCTCTTATTAAGCCTAGGTATATAAGTTAAACTAGTCTCTAGTATTCGTAAATGTCTGATCGTTTTAAGGTTTAGAAGGTGGCTCAGATTCTGCTGGTGTGCTTCTAGCGGTTTTATCTGCACTAGATCCTAAGGCGTTCTGCGGTTACATCGCCAGCGTATTACCATCGGGTGTAGGCGTCGGTTTTCTTTTCGGAGGTATTATAGGAAAATTGAACCGGCTATCCTCCTAAGGGGATTGGTAAGGATTTGAATGTAAGGTAAGGATGTGGATAGGGAGTCCAATGATAGAATAATAGGTATATTGTATAGACAGAGACGAATCCTTAAGGGAAAAGGAGGAGTCTGTGTGCGAGGTAGGAAGGGTTTTCCCTAGGTATGTGCAGAGCACGTGCCTTACGGGCAAGTCACCCCTAGGTTGCCCTAGGGTCGCCCGTACCTTACGGCTATATAACTATCTACTTAGGTTTCACCTAACATCTATTTCTATAATTATACCTTACAGCCCCTTATATTTAAATTCTCTATACTCCTTTTTAGAAGGGCACTCGGCTTTAAGGACTAGATTATTTATTTCTATCTACTATTCCTCCCTTAAAACTTCGCACAACCTAAATAGAAACTCTATAGATACTCTATAGAAAGCCGTTGCCTTAATATAGGAAGGTCCCTCTAATAGTAAGAGATTATAATAATATAAACCTTTAGGTAAGACAGCTAAACAAGTACTAATACTTAAATATAGTAAGAGCTTAAAGACTTTTATATACCTATAGTTACTAGTAATACTATATTAGCAAAATATTGTCCCCTATTAATGGCCTTAATGGTTAATAGTTAACGCAATTAGCGTGCAGTTAAGGGCATTTGGCAACTCGACCGGCTAGCCTATATCGTGTTTTTTTAACACGCAATTGGCGCGCAATTAGCAATTTCGTTATTTTACCTCTTATAAAAATATTAAAGTCTTTTAAGTTCTATCTATTATAGTATTATATAATTTTTTTATTATAGCGTTACTAGGGAGCTTCTAGAGCCTAAGTGAAAATAAGCGAAATTTAGAAAATAAAAAAATCTATCAAGTTGCACTGTTAAATGCGCCAATTGCGCAGGTTGCGCGTTAAAAACGTCAAATGCATTAACAACGTCAGCGGCGTCAACTGCAGCCATTTGGCGTCCAATTGACCTATTGGCAGTATTTGATTTCACTTAACGGGTAGTTTTTTATTTTTATTTTTTTTATATCCATTGTATTATACTACGTACAATACTGCGCATGCAGCCTCTAGGCTATGGCGCTATAGTCCTATATATATAAATCCCTTAGGGCAGCTTAACATATACTAGTAACTATGTCCTAGTAGTTTATAAGCCCCTAAACTAGGGGTTTACAGTTCCTTAGTAAAATACTAAGTTACAAGCAACTACTAGGGAATGAGAAAACGGTAGAAAACTATAAGGAATA
>Ga0307515_10009563_pt1 | contig 18728 bp, 2 predicted proteins | sample 17_EM_MG_FD_194513 | JGI IMG/M metagenome (GOLD analysis project Ga0307515, IMG submission 194513) | Populus trichocarpa ectomycorrhiza microbial communities from riparian zone in the Pacific Northwest, United States - 17_EM | ecosystem: Host-associated > Plants > Roots > Unclassified | place...
CTTATTTAGCCTCTTCTGATTTTATCTAATTACCTAGCTAACTTATAGCTATAGCGAAATATTTGTTATACTGAGTGCCCTAGGGGTAATACTCCAGATTAGCACCCTATAGCCTAGCCTTATTAGTCTTTATTACTTTCTATACTATAGAGCCTGCTTCTACTTCCAGCTTAAGGATACTTAGGTTATTAATAGATTTTAGATATTTCTTATATTTAGCCACTAATTTATTAATAAGAGTGGCTATCTTAACTAATTATAAGATACTATTGTGAGGTAATATAAAAAGTGCTATTTTTATAGGTAAAATATGGAACTAGAAATAGAGGTTAAAGTAAAATTTAAAGTAGAACTAAGGAAATGGAAATTAGAATAGACTTTAAAGTATAATTAAGGAAATAAAAGTTAACTTAGTAAGTTAAGTGCCTGCTTAATGGGTTGCTTAAAGAATAAATTATAAGCTAGGTTACTAGGTAGAGGTTCTTAAATAATTATTACGGAATGATGTACTTTAGTAAATAGGCACCTTTACTCTTAAGCTAATAAACGTTTACCTCCCCTGGGGGTTATATAGGCATAAATTTTAGTTTTCGATTTCTTATTTATAAAATCCGTTTTCTCGCCTATAAAATCTATTTTTGTATTTATTGAATTTACTATAAAATCTAAATCTAGAATGCCTTTTTCTATTGCCCTTTTTACCTTTTATATAAGCTTAAATAGTCGCACCTTTTATTGTCTTACGTTTTTACCTAAAACCATATTCTTTTTTTAGGCCATTATATCCTCTCTAGCCGCTACTGCTTTTGCAGGCACTATTTACTTCTATTGCACTATGGTATAGAATAATTTAATATTACTCCAATATACTTACTAGTTAGATAGCCTATTCCTAACCTATATACTAACTATACCACATTAAGTATTATAGATTTTGGTTAGAGCTGCTAGACAGCTTGCCTTTAATCTTAACTCTATTAGTATATTGGTTGGAATAGTACTTTAATTTAATTTCCTTAGTCTTAATTATATATTAGTATAAAGTTAACTTAAAAACCCTTACTAGAAGAACGGCTCCTTTAATATAGGATTTAATCAATTTAATCCTATAAATGTAAGCGGTAAGTTTATTATAGATTTTAAGGTAAATACTAAGAAACCTTAATAGTTCTACTACGCACAAACGTTCTATAAGTCTCATTACTATACTAGTATGGTTTTTAGCGTAAACCCTAGAGATGAGGCAGACCAGTTTATAAAAAATGCTTAAAACTCTATTATTAAAGCAGCCCTAGTTATACTCCCTACTACTAATACCTATCCTTTTCCTTTTAAGAGCTCTGAGGTTCTATTATCTCCTATAGTTACTAACCCCGCGGTTCTCTTAAGTGTAGGTAAAATTGTGTTAACTAGTAGTTCTTAAAGCTTATCTTTAATCTTGCCTAAAATTTCTAATGGTGCTGGAGATCTGTTACTTAGATTGAGCTACTATATAGGAGGTATTTTTATAGCGTTGGTCTTATAATTTATAGACTTTTGTAGTTACTTAGTAACTTTAAATAGAGAATAATAAATATAGAGATAGTTTATAGATAATCTAGATATACAGAGTACTAAATAAACTATCTATTTTTTGAAGTCTTAAAAGTAAATACTGTAAGATTAGAAAGATTAATGTGCTTGCTTATAGAAAACTACTTTTCTGTTTCTAGAATCCTGGTTCCTTTTTTTTATTTCCTAAATCCCGGTTTTTATCCTAGTTTGTATCCCGGTTCTTATTTCTAAGATCTTAACCTTTAAATGTACCCCTTTTTAATTATGCCTAAAGTTAAAAGACCTTACTATAATAGAAACTAGGAGATGTCTTATAATACCTTCTAGGCCTATTGCGACCCTATTTCTTTAAGTCCGCTTATTAAATAGCACCTAGCTATTTCCTATCTTTTGTATAAATGGGGAGCCTAGTACTATATCACTTTAAGAGCCTTATGGAGATATTTTAAGAGAACTACTTTTAAGTACTATATAAACGGTTAGTATATCTTGCATTTAGATATTAAAATCTGGTTAAAGGCTTGAATTTTATATAATTATTCCGTTATACCCATTCCACCCATTCCGCCTATTCCGCCTATTCCGCCTATTCCCCCTAAGCTCTCCTTATAAAGTTTTAAGTTTAGTTTAATAGAAATATTAAACTAGAAATAGGCTAAAATTCTCCTTTTTTAGAAATGTTTCTATTATCGGATCTAAATAAGATTTGCCTTAGTTGCGGTTTTGGTAAAGGAGAGTTAAGAGGCTATACTTTATTATATAGGGATAGCGCCTGCCTCCTATAATTATCCTTAGTGGATTAGGGCGGATTTATTAGTTTTTATGGCCTATATAGTAGGCTTAGAGAAACTGGTGAAGGTTTTAGTTCTTATATAACGGTTATTAGAGGTAGTAGAGGATATAGTAGTGGGGGAGGCAGATAGAGGTGTTAACTGGGATTTAAAGCTATATATTGTCCTAATTAGCGCTACTAAAAGGACTGGTTTTTTTAGTACTATTTAGCGGTTAATAAAAGGCTTACTTGGATCTTATTTCTTCCCTCCACTAATAAGGAGTCTACCTTATACTAAGAGAAAAGAGAAACTAGTTCTTTTACTTTTTTCTATAGTGCTTTCCTAGCGGCCATAACTTAAAGATTTTCGTCTTAAGTAGTAGATTTTATAATCTTCCTAATAATGCGTCTATTTGGCACTATAAACGTAATATAATCTTTCTCTAAGTAATTTTAATAAAGTGGTTAAGGATAAGATATAATAGTGATAACTTTAAGGCTAATAGTATTGTATACGCTTAGTTAACTATATATACACTACGCTATATTACTAAAAGAGTTATTTTATTAAACCCTAAATAGCAATTTAAAACTAGAATTTAAAAATCCGGTTCCGGTTTTACGGTTTTGGAAACTAAGCTATTATATATATGCAAGTTTTATATTCTGGGATCTATAAAACTAAATCCTAATTTAGAAATATAAGGAATATACCTATATATTTAAGCTAGAGAACCCCTTTAAACTAAGAGTATAGCACAGCGCAAATATAATTAGAATTACACTCCTTCTCCTTCCTACCCTATCTTTAGGCATTCTCTTTCCCTTTAAAAATTCTCTTCTATACCTAATAAATCCTATTACATAGGTAAATATAGAAGACAAACTAGATTTCTAGTACGTTTTAATACTAAAAACTTCTAGAGCTATACTAATAGGGCTATATAGATTATTTAATTTGTAAAACGCGTTATATAAGGCAACCTTAAACTTTACAGATTCTACCTTTTTCCCTTTCTTTATAATTATAAGACCTTATAACTATTCTAGGGACTAAACTGTTAGCTTTAAGATTTCCTAAAGCTCGCCAAATAGCACAGCTACTCTTTAATAGTATTACCCCTTATCCTTCTTATAAGGGCCATACTTATCTAGCTAAGGTAGTATATTAGTTAACGCGTTATATTGTGTTCTCTTATAGATATTATAAGTGGTAGCGGTAATTATAATGCGTTTTAGGTGAATTAGGTAAGTGTTATAGTAAGTATTACTTATTAGAATAGCACTAGCTTTCTTTATCTATTTCCGTAAGGTACTCCTAGCACGTTTAGTCTCGTAATATAAATAATATCTTATTAGGATAAGTTGCAATTAGGGGGCGAATCTATATAATTAGTTTTAGTAAATATATCTATTAGATTAATCGCAATATACTTAGGCTAATATTAATTAATATAGGTTTACTTATACGTAATACTATATTAACTATAAATAAACGTTATCTAACCCAACTCTAATGGCCTTAAAAGTATAATAAGTCTATTTTAGTTCTTTATACAGAATAACCTTACTTATTATTACCGTTATAGGCTCTAGAAGTAGAATATATCTAAATAGCTACATAAATTATTAAGGATATCCCTATAACTCTTAATCCTATTCCTTCCTTTATAATTTAAGAGTATACGCCTCTATACCTATTAGATTTAATATATATATTCCTATACCTCTAAAGGTTCTATTTTAGCTAAGCGCGCTTACTCTAACTCTAATTCTAGAATCTCTTTAAACTTTTATATCTTCGTTTATAAAGTATAATTCTCTTTACCTTTTACTACCTTTATTAATACTAGCCACTCTATCTGCATTTTAATCCATTTTAAGTCTATTTTATTTATTAAGGTACCTAAATTAAGCTTATATCCGTACTGTATTCGCCTAAAGAGGTTTATTATTATACGCTTACTTTTTCTAGTAAATCTTTAAGACGTAATAGGAGTATTCTTGTAAGGCGGGACTGCTTTTTACTTATACTATATTGCTAACCTCTACTTATAAGGCGAAGCAGGTTTGTACTTATAAGGGGAAGCAGATTTGCGTTTATAAGTAGTAATTTTATAGTTATTATCCGCAGATTAATCTAACGCTGTGGTAGACGATATATCTTCATACCTTGCTCCTAAAAGTTCAGATTCTTCTTAAATGCTACTTCTCTCTAAAAAAAAGAGTAGTTAGTAAGTTAAGATTCCAATTTTCTATAAAGGAGATACTGGAATGTACCTTTATCTAGAAATATACCCTTAACTTCGGTAAGGAATTTGGCGTCATCTATAACTTTATTATTAATTAAAGGCGCATTCTTATTAATTTCACTATATTGTCCTTTAAAGTTAAGCACCTAGCCAGATTTATTAATTAAGTCCCCTTTAGTTCTAGTTATGCTATTAACCGCCGTAAACTAGGTGCCTACGATTATGCTTTACTCTAATGCTATTATTATCTGGCTTAGGACTAGTCCTTTTAGGTTATTTAGAAATGCCGTACTTCTTGCCTAGCTGTTAACTATAGAATTCTTAAAGATTTCTGCTGGGGTTAAGCCAAAAATAGGATCCCCTAAAAGAGTAATGTTAATAAAGCCGTAAATAAGAGCTATTAAGAATAGGTATACTATCTTTTTAACGCCTTAGTATAGGATGGTTTCTTTAACTAAAGGGCCTAGGGGATGCCTATTTATATTTAGAAAGCTAACCTTTATATAAGCCCCAAGACGATACCCCAAAAGACAGTACTGTGGCTCTGCTTTATCTTTATTCGCTGCAACTGCATAAATTCTAATCTTAGAAAGGTAGATGCTCCTATAAAGCTAACAGGTTACTAAAGTACTATACTACCTTAGTTTAAGGACCCTTAGTAACGCCGAGTCTTAAATATTTAGCTTATATACTAGATTTATAGTTAATAGGCCTTTAATTTTAAAACGAAGTAAAACAACTAGAGTGGGTAAGGGGATGCTATACCGTAGTAGATAGCTTGAGCCGCCGCAAGCCTATTTAGCCTTTTTACTTTTAATATTCTTAATTTCTACTATTAAAATTATTTATATACCTAAGGCCCTAGCATAAAATACTAACCTATTTACTTAAATAAAACTTCTGCGCCCACCTAAGGCTCTACTTGGTAAGTAACCCTTAATTAGCGCTTACTACTTACGGCTATCTAGGTAACTAAGGCAATTATAGTAAGGCTATTTATGCTTTGCCTCGCCGGTTTATACAAAACCCCTAGATAGTTTTACTTAGATAGCCCGTTATATATTATAATAGTATTAATTAGACTATAGGGTGTGTAATAGGAGTATAGCGAAGCTCTGTTCCTAAAATGCACTTTATATCTACCTTATACTAACTTGCCCCTCTTTAGTATCTCTGTTAGTATAAAACGAAGTATAATTACTAGCACCCCTACTACCTACTCTATATATCTTCCGCCCTCACTTCTTTCTTTATATAGTTAATTTATTAAACTAAAATACCTAAATAAATTCACCCTAAAAGGCTACCGCATTTTACTAAAGATAGTAAGCCTTATTCTAAACCAAAATCCCTTAAAAAGATCTTACTTAAGGATTTTAAAAAGGTGTTTATGGTAAGGAAGAAGATTATTATTTTAAGTGGTGCTAGTATTTTAGTAGCTGCGAAAAGTAAGTCTTATATATTAGAAACCGTAGAGATCTACTTTTCTAACTCTTAATACTTATAGTTCCTGACTTTTATATACTTTATAAGCACCAATCTAGACATAGCCCGTTTAAGATTAGTAATTATAATAATAGTAATTCCACTGAAAATATATATAGTGATGTTTGTATTACGAATAAGAAAGCTTCTTATGCCGTTCTTACTAACTCCCATTAATTTAAGTATAAGAATGTTGTTTATACCCTTTAAAACCTTATATTTTCTAAGCGCTAGTCTAGACGTAGCCTATTTAATATTAATAATTATAATAACGATTATTTAACTTAAAATATATATAGGGGCTTTTATATTATAAATAAGCTAGCTTTTTATACTATACCTACTAACTTCTACTAACTTGCGAACGAAAATGATAAGTATATCCTTTAACACTTTATATAAAATGTTAACGGATTTTATAATAAATTCCAGTCGTTATCTCCGGACTCTTCTCTAACTAAAAAGGGCCCATAAACAAAGATAATAGAACTCTATGGTTAACTAGATAGAATAATCTGCTATAAGTATAAATAGCGCTTAGCCTTTAACCTAAAGTACTTTTAGGGATTGGAACTATTGGCTTATCCTAAGTGTATTAGGAGAGATATAGACTAATAAGGCAAAGGGAAACGGTCTAGAGATATTAGCGTGCTTTAGCCTAATGTACTTCTTGACGGAGAAATTAATAATTAAGATAAGGACGCGATTGCAGCTATATTTTAGAATGCTAAACGTTAAGTTCTAGATCTTATTTTAATTGTAGGCACTTAGCTAAAAAAAACTAGGTGTATTTTAGCTAGCTATGCGCCTTTATAAGGCGGCGAAAATTAAAAATAGATGTAATCCCATTATATAGATAAATAAGGAACCCTTATTACGTAAATTAGGGCCAAAATTTCACGGCCTAATTAACTACGTAATCTATAGAGACTACTAAGAGATCGCCAGATATCTTTTAGATAAGGCTACGCCCCTATAACTTAATAGCGATATAAAATTAGGAGGTAGCTAGCACGAAGATAAATAAGGAGAGAATAACGTTAAAGTCCGCGATAATAGTTTACTTAGCATAAGGAAGTTAACCGCAGCCTTTAATCTTTCTTAGTGACTAGTCTTCTAATTTATAGGAAAGTTAAGTATATATAGTATTAAAGCCTATATTATTATCCTTTCTAAGTAGTAGCTAAACCACTAGCTTATATATCTCGTCTATAAACCCTATTAGCTATATGTTTAATAAATACATTTCTCTTATCTTATGCTAGCCCTCTACTACCCACCATAACGGCGTTTTACCATACTTATCTTTAGATTTTGTGTCAACGCCGTCCTTAAGCAACAGCTCTACTATAGTCTTATATGCCTATTAAGTAGCCTATAAGAGTGGTATCCGACCGTTACTATCCTTAAAGTTAAAGTTAACGCCTTTCTGTATAAGTAGTAGCTTTACTATTCCCTCTTATCTACTCTCTATAGCCTATAAGAGCGGAGTCCGACCTTTAATATTGGTAGAGTTTAGGCTAATGCTGTCCTTTATTAGTAGTAGCTCTACTATTACCTTATACCTATGCTCCGTAGCTACTAATAGCGGTATTTAATTATAGAAGCCCTTAGGGTTTAGGCTAACACCATCCTGCGCTAGTAGTAGCTTTACTACCCCTTTATACCTATTTATCGCGGCCTATAATAGTGGTATATCTCTAAGAGCGCTCTTAGGATCTAGATTAACGTCATCCCGCGTAAGCAGTAGCCCTACTACTGCCTCACTTCTATATTTTATAGCTAATAACAGCAGTATAGCCCCAAATTTATCCTTAGAGTTTAGATCGATGTTATCCTATATAAAAAGTAGTTTTACTACCGCCTTATAACTATTACTTATAGCTAATAATAGCGGCGTTTAACCGAAATTGTCTATTATTTAGATATTAGCTCCTACTTCTAGTAGAATATAAGACTCTACTTCTTATCTATATTCCGCAGCCCATAATAACACTAAACTTTTAGAGCGCTATAGTAATTTAGTTATTAATAAAAGTAGTAGCATTTCTAAACAAAGAAAGATATATATATTAGTTTTATACTAGTAGGATCTAAATAAGTAATAGAAATCCGGTAGTAGAAGGCTTACTATCTAAGTAGCCGGCTATATAGTAGTATTAAAGTATATTTTAAGAATATAAGGCTAGTAACTTAACCTAGCGAATATAAGGTAGATTACCCTTTACCGTAAAAGGATTTAAAATTTATCTATAGAAGAAGAGGTGGCGTAAGAGGTATTTATTCTATTGGACTATTATTACTTATTTTTACTAAACGTTAAATATAAAAAGATGTTTTAAAGTTAGGATTTAGGATTTAGGAAACTAAAAACGGAAATCTAGAATTAGAAACCGAGAAACGGGAAAACGAAAAGGATTTCTTTAGTAAGAGGGCCTATCTAACTAAGTTTACGTAATATCGTATACACATAATACTATGCTTAAGCTGCAGAAGGGCCTAATAGTAAAGAGATATAAATAAAGACCGCTTAAAATGCCAATATCTAATCTATTAAAGAGAGTAATATATTATAAGCGTTATTAGGGAAGATAAAGATTACTAGTTATAAAGCTTAACGTTTAATAAATATTTAAATTTTAGGAGAGCATATTTGCTAAAAAGTAAGTCTAGTTATATCCCTTAAAAACCATTACTAGTCCGCCTTAGCAGGTTTTTGACTTGTCTTATTATATCCTCCTAAACTTTAAGCTAAACGCCTTAGGCATTTATTAGTATTTTAAGCTTCTTTACCGTTCCCTTCTTAACCTCCTTACACTATCTCCCTACGGCGTCCTTTAGTATAGCAATCTGCTTTTCCGTCCCCTTTTTAAGTTTGTTATACTAATTCTGCGTAGTATCCTTTAGTATAGCTATCTGCTTTACCATCCCGTTCTTAATTTCGGCTACCTATTCCTCTAATAAAATTTAAACTAAATTAACTATTTGCTCTACTACAATCCTTATATAACTTAAAAGTGGGGGAGGTAGAGGTAGAGGTACGATAAGGTTAGTTTGGCGGCTTTTTTTTATACTTTTCTCCCTAGTTCTAGGTAGTTAGTAAAGTTTTTAGCGTCTTAGGTAGTCTTTAATATATACATTATTCTTATTGGGCTCTTTTATAGAAACAATATCCTAGACACTTCTATTGGCCTTTACGGATTAAAATATACGTTATAGAAGTTATACTTACTTTCTTACCTTTTAGTGTCCTTTCTCTATATTTAATTCCTTCTCTTGCTATATCTCGAGTAGTATAACTAGGAAAGGTTAGCCTCCCTCTATAGGTATGTTAAAGGCTAGTATATAATAAATCAAACTGAGGCCTAAATTAGGAGTGTATACTATCTTTAATTGTTCTAAATTTGATTTGCTGGTAACTTGCTATTATATAGGCATTATAGTCATTAGAGGGTTTTCTACTTTAAGCGTTAGGGGTTAGTATCTATTAAGCTGGGTAAGAGGCTAAATAAGAAGTGTCTGGCGGTTAAGAGGTAAAAAGACGGCTATTTATACGCAGCGAAAGGCCAGCCTAATAGCTAGGCAAAGTAGTATATAAGGCGCAGGCTGCTAAATGTAGTACATAACTAACCAACGCCACTTATTCTATATTTGTAATAACATTAATACAGTACCTAGGATTTAGGGCTTATATACACGTATAATAGAAGCTATCACCTACCTTATAGTATAAGAAGGCTAAGTTACACTAATTAGGATTTATAGGGATTCTATAGCCCTAGCTATATCCAAATAATATATATATAATTTTAAAGAGTAGCTATTCCAGTGACTATTTATTCGTCATATTACGCTTTATCTTTTTTCTATATAGTTCTCCCAGTCTCCCCATTATTTCTCCTACCTATTCCTATGTTAACCCTCTTCCTTTTAAATCTCGAGCTCTTTATAAGTCTAAATTACTCTAACGTTAGTATTTCCGCTTTCCGCCTAAATATAACTCTACCTTTTTACCCTTTTTAAGGACATTGTATTAATTGGAATATATATAACCTATTCTGCCTAGAAGCGAAGCTAAAATAATCTAAAAACTTTTTTAATTTTTACCAGTACGTAAGGAAATAAAAACGTCGTCCTCCTAACTCTCCTATATCTTACCTTTCCTCTTAACCTGGCACGTAGAGCATTAAGTAGGGAAAAGGGAAAAGTTAGGTCTTTTAAGTTTGTGTTTACTATAATAGTAATAAGCAAGATACTTTAGAGTTACTAAGACATGGCCTATACCTCTAGTATTTAGATATATATTATAAAGGTATATGCCATCCTATTTCTACAGCAATTATATTAAATATAATACCTTTAGCTCTTTAGTTATCTAGGAATCTATCTTCAGCTTCTTGCTATAGCAGAGTTTGCCTATAATAAGGCCCTCGCGTCGCGTTATAATACTAATGTTTATAAGCACGCTCTCTAACCTTAAACGCTTCCGAAATTTGATCCTATTTATACCCGTAATTAACCATTGCTTTTACTAACTGGGTTTTAATACCCCCCTATAGTAGCTTACGGAAGCATCCTTAGAAGTCTTAGTATAATAGATATTAGGAAGGGCGGATAATACGAATATAAGCAATGCTGGGATATTAGACTACTAGATCTATTGCCGCTAATAGCACTATAATAATTGCTAACTATAGCGCTTAACTGGCTAGCAGAGGTACTAACAATACATTAGCTAACACCATTAATGCTAGATTTGCTGCTAGTTATAACGCTATAATTGCTAAATACTGGTAATAGCGGGGGACTATTACTAGTGATGCTGGATTGACTGTTACTTATAACGCTAGATTGACTATTACTTATAACGCTAGATTAACTATTACTAGCGATAATTAGTTCGCGGCTAGTTGTAACGCCAGAATCGCTAAATACTAGCGACGGTAAAGGACTGCACTCCCTTAGACAACAATTCTAATATTTTATTACTACTGTGCCTAGAAGCAACTTTACATTCTTTTCCTATATATTTCCTTTTCTTTGTTTATTACGTTGTATATCCTAAGTATTATTATAACGCTGCTTTTTATATAGTCGACTGTGTAATAGGGTATCTATAGAAGGACTGCTGTTAGTAAGAGGCGAGCTAAGCGACATATGCCCGCTAGTAGGAGGTGTGCTGCTATTAGAAAATCTAGTTACGTTATGCTGCATTAAGCGTTAATAAAGTAATTAGTAAAGGGGTACTAGTAGTATAAACTACTAACGCGTATATATTTTAAAGGCGTATTAGGATAGGCTAGGCTAAACTAATTAAGTTTAATAGGAGTAAAGGGTCTAGTCTTAAAGGCGGTATATTTATGGAAGGATTATAGCTATTAGGATTGGAGCTAGCTGGGTTATACTATATTAAGTATTAGTAAAGTAACTAGAGAGAAGCACTAAAGGTATAAACTTTTAACGCGCATTTCTTCTAAATATCTAGTATTGCGTAGCTAGTCGGTAGTGTTGAGACCGGAAAGATAAATATTAAAATCTCTAGTAAAACAAATCTCTTAGGTACTGGAACCGTTAGATCTGGTAAAGTAAATCTCTTAGGCGCTAAAAACATTAGATCTAGTAGAGTAAATCTCTTAGGCGCTAGCATTAATAGATCTAGTAGAGTAAATCTATTAGGCGTTAGAAATGTTAGATCTAGTAGAGTGAATTTCTTAGGCGCCGGCAATAGTATTATTAGATTTAGGGAAAGTAGACTATTAACATCTATTTTTAAGGCTTTTGGTTAGTTAATTATTAATAGTAAAAATAGGTAAGGTTAGTTACAGAATATTAGGGTAGAGGAGAGAGTTGTTTTATAAATATATTTACTTTAACTAACGGGGCACTGTGCGGGTAGACTAGGGTAGGTATAGATTCTTATCTACCGTAGGGGTACTTTAGTTATAGATCTTCTAGGTATATAGACTAGGTTTTCTATAGTAGCGCAAGCCGACTAATTTAGGGGTGTAAGGATTTTATTATAATTATACACCGGAATCTATTACTAAACACTCTACTAAATAGTATAAAAAGCAGCTACTATAAATATAAACGCTATAACCTATAGAGTTAAATTACTATATAATTTCCAGTGCCTATAATAGTCTAGTATTCTTTACACTCTTTTCCCTAATGTGTTCGCGCTAGCTTAACAGAATCATTTTCGCTTTCTTCTATAGCTAAATTAGAGTAGCTATAGTATATTTAAGATTAAACTTACTTAAAGTTTAATAGTCTTAGTAATATTAAATAGCGATAGATAAAACTTATCTAAGTAAAGAAAGTGCTTTAGTAATTTAGATTTATTTTCCTTTATAATATTATAAAACAAATGCCGTTCCTCTAGGGTAAAAAAGTGCATTATTTTATAACTAGCATATTCCGCGTTATGTTTATCTATATTATTAACTTAGAGAAGTTTACACCAAAGTTAGAAGAAGTTATTGGGTTAAGGTGCCCTTTAGTAGCCTTCTAAATATAATAGTTAACTTATACTAGTTTCTAGGCGAGATTTCTTAACTAAGGCGCTAAGATCTTGGTCTAATTCGGAAGCCAGTATAATAGGTAGCTAAATATAGTAAATAAAGGAATAGATAGCCGGTGTAAATAAGCTAGAGATTAAAATAAAGCAATCTATACTAAAGAGTAAATAGCTAGTAGATAGGGCAAATTAGAGTATAGTTTAAGAGCCGCAAGGAGATAATATAGGGAGGAAATTAGGGCAGCAAGAAGGTAACTATATATGCTTAGCATTACCGGGCAAAACCAGCTATATATTAGCTCTCTCTATGCTTTATTAATATAATATATAAATTACTACATTCGGTATATCGTTTACAATTAACTTAAGAACTATTAGATAATATAAAAGTGGAAATTAGCCCTAAGGCGGAATATAGATCCCGCTAGAAGATCTATATATAGGAGGCGCTGGATATAGACTTAACGAATTAAAGCTATTACTACTAGTAGTTAAAATCGGAGCCTCGCTTTTAAAAGTTGCTTCGGTCTATCCTATTAGCGAGTCGCTATATATAGTAGCTAGCGGCCTGTATATAGTAGCCAACGACCTATAAACAGTAGCCAGCGGCCTATATACAGTGGCCAGCGACCTATAAATAGTGGCTAGCAACCTATATATAATAGGTAAAATAAAACTTACTACGTATTCTAAGTCTAGAGCAGCCTTATAGCTTGTTTATATCTATATATAGGAATTACCTCTCTCCCTAACCTAGGATAGAAGAAGTTATAGTTACTAAGATTTATATAGTCTTACTCTAGCTCCTTAACTGCTCTAGATATATATAGAGATTATATATACTAGGCGTTTGTTTTTTAGCTGCTATACTTTACTTCTCTCCTTTATCTTACGCCTATATTAGAGTAATCTTTCTAAATAGTCTGGTATTATAACTCTTTTCCTACTCTCCCTAACGCTCTACTTCCTTATTCCTATAACCCAGCTAACTAGGAAAATCCACTATTTTTTATTTTAGTACCTTATACGGCAATTTAGGAACCTTATCTCTTATAAGCTCTAAATTTACTCATTTTCTCCATCTATTGTCCTAGGCTAGATCCCCTAACCTCAAATCTTAACCTTTAGACTTTAAACCCTATTATACGCATATTCCCCACCTTGGTACTTTAGATGTTAAATTATATATAGGGGACTTAACATCGTTCTAAACTAGATCTTAAATATCGACCTAGACTAAATATATACTAGATATTTCCTATAATAATATTCTCCGACTTAACAATAGAGCTTTATAGGTTTTTGTTAGTAAAAGTGTATTAGCAAATCTATATCATTAATGACGTTTTATTGACCCGAGGTACGAGTGGTCTATATTTTCGGGTCCCAGAATTCAAACTTTGCCAAGCCAGCTTCTAATTGGTTCAAAAAAAGATGCAGCGGTAAGTCGTGGCAGATTTCACGTGACGAACTTCAAAATATTGGAACATCATTAAAATATCTTAGTATTGCATCTTAATAAGTTCTCTTATTAATATTATAAATATAAATGTATAGAATTATAGAGGACTCTACACGCATCTAATATATCTACTTTGCAGCCTCTTGCGGGCTATATTGGGCGGAGGAGTAGCAATTATAAGCTCTGCAGCTGCATAGAGGCCCGAAGCTTTGCGAGAGCCTGCACGGAGCTCTACCTGCAAAAGCTCTGCACGAAGCTCCGCAAAAGCTCTACCAAAGGCTTTGCAGCACCTCTGCCCACCCAGTATACTGGCTATGCAATGAATGGAGTATGCAGTGCGCAGGGGGGCCTAAGGAGTCTCCCCCTTGAAGCTCTATTCGAAGCTCTGCTCAAAGCTCTACTCGAAGCTTTGCTTAAAGCCCAATACGGAGGTCCAAAGCTCTACTAATACGCAGCACTAAGATACCAGGAAGGTTCTGTAATCGGCCGTATAACCGCCTATACAATCAATTGCCGTACAATTATCTCTATAAACGGCTCTACGAGCGGCTCTACGAGCGGCTCTATAAACGTCTACTCAATCGCCTATATAAACGCCTATACAATTAATTAATTAATTAATTAAACGCCTATATAATCGGTTAATTAAACACCCTCTATAAATAACTCTATAAACGTCTATATAATTAACTAATTAATTAATTAATTAATCGATTAATTAGCCATATAAACGCCTATATAAACGCCTATATAATCGATTAATTAAACGCCCATATAATTAATTAATTAAACGACCATATAATCACCCATATAATCGTCTCTACAATTGTCTCTGCAGTTAATCGCCTGTGTAAACGCCTACATATGGCTCTGTATAAGGCTCTGCACGAAGCTCTACCAAAGCTCTACCGAAGCCCTGCAAAGCTCTATAAAAGCTCTATAAAAGCTCTGCAAAAGCTCTACAAAAGCTCTATAAAAGCTCTACTAAATACTCTACCAAAGCCTCTATAAGAGCTCTGCCTACGCGGTAAATAGAGCACGCAGTGCGTAGGGGGGTCCAAGGGGGTCTCCTCCTTGAGCTCAAAGATCTACTTTAAACTCTACTTAACGCTTAATACGGAGCTCTAGAGCTCTACTAACACGCAGCACTAATATACTAGGATAGCTCTATAATTATCTATATAAATAGCTCTATAAACAGCTCTATAAATATCTACACGATCGCCCGTACAAATGCCTATATAATTAATTAATTAATTAATCAATTGCCTATACAAACGCCCGTACGAACGATCAATTAAATGTCTATATAATTGCATATACAATTATCTCTATAAATATCTCTACAGTTAATCGCCCGTGCAAACGCCTGTATATAGCTCTGCATAAGGCTCTGCACAAAGCTCTACCGAAGCTCTGCACGAAGCTCTACCGAAGCTCTACACGTAGTTCTACCAAAGCCCTGCATAAAGCACTACTGAAGCTCTACACGAAGCTCTACCAAAGCTCTATAAAAACTCTACATAAACCTCTATACAAAGCTCTGCAAAAGCTTTACCAAAAGCTCTACTAAACGCTCTACTAAACGCTTTACTAAACACTCTACCAAAACCTCTATAAGAGCTTTGCCTATATAGTAAATAAAGTATATAGTGCGTAGAAGGGAGGGGTCCAAGGGGGTCTCCCCCTTAAGCTTAAAGCTTTACTTAAAACTCTATTAATTTTTAAAACTTTATAGGTTATTAATTAAGCTCCCGGGACACGTTTTAAAGAGTTATATACTTTAAATAAGGCTCCGCGCAGCGGAAAGGGGGGGTCCAGGGGGTCTCCCCCTGGAAAATCTTATATCTATATATATATTAATTAAACTCTATATAATAAGACTCTAAATTAAAGCTTTTAACCACGGGTCAAAATTTTCGTTGGGGGGCCAACGATCCGCATGTTTTAAAAGTTTGCTATCTTTAGAGCTGCTTAACTTAAGCTATAATATATACTTAGTTATATTTAAATACATACTAAAAAAATGTCTAGAACTATTTCTAGTTAAAGATATTAATTCCTTATATCTAGAGGAAGCGGTAGTAAGATAACTATTAGCCCGCTTGGTTTCGTATATACTAAAATTAAAGGGTAGGATATATAGAAGAAGATAGCTATTAAATAAGCACGGAGTCTTAATTAGAAGCTATATATAGAGTGTCCTAACTATTAAAAGCAAGCCGCCTATAGAGAAGTCTTTTAGGTGAGAGCACCTATTATATTACTAGATTTCTAGAACTAAGCTTTATTTAGCTAAGGTACTATACTTAAGACTAATTATAGAGTTATAGTAAGACAGCGTTAATAGAGTAGCTTTTAGGCATGTAATTAGTTATAGTTAGTATAATATTGCATTCGCTATTATAAAAAATGATCCTATAGCTACTACGTAATTTTAACCCACCTTCTTAATAGAGGGAGGCGGGAACACGTAATGGAAACAAGGTATTCCATATAATAGCCTACAGCGATTACTAGGCGAATTTAGACTTACTCTATTATAGCGGATAATTACTTACGCCTTCTTGTTAAGAACCCCAGTTTAATTACATTAATTTCCATCTTTATAGGCGAAATCGGCTTTATAAGGTGACGAAGAAAGCTATACTTTTAATTTAATCCGATCCGACTTTAAACTTAATACTTATATTAATTGCGTCCTTACGAGCTTGTTTCCGAATCTATATTAAAACTACTACTTAAGTTATATATATACACCTACGGCGCCAAATTTTAAGGCAAAAAGGCAATTTGTAGCTTAAAATAATTAGGTATCCGTACTCCGCTATTCTTAGTTAACCTAAGAGCAGTCATTATATATTCTATTTATTATTTATCCCGCAAATATGTTATTAAGTTAATATAAATAGCGCTTTAATTTCTTAATAGTTTGTATATTTCCTATTTTAGCCGTTAGCGTATATTTTAGTTAAAGATATTTTATGGCGGTAAAATATCACTAGTGGTATAGTACACCTTACTACTTAACTAGTTAGGAGCCTAGCGGCAGGCTTAGCAAGCGCACCCAAAGCCTTACTCTTCTTGAAAAGTATTTCAAATATAGGTTTAATTAGATATTATCTCTCTTTTTTACCCTACTTCCTATCCTTCTCTCTTTTCTCTCTCTCTCTCTTCTCTCTTTCTCTCTCTCTCTCTTCTCTCTTTCTCTCTCTCTCTTCTCTTTTTCTCTCTTTCTTACTCTTATAACTACTAGAACGTAGTGGGTATATATAGTCTATTTATAATCTATAAGAAGCGGACCGTAAATATACCTCCCATAGCTAAATTTCCCTCTTTACTCAGCTTCTCCTAGGCTATAGTAATACTAGGGGGGGAGCATCTTAAAATTTTCTGCAATATGTGCGACGACCCTAATGTCACACGTGACTTAACCACGCCCTACTAAGATAACTCCTTACTTTTAAACCAGTATGAGCGCGTTAGCAACTAAGCTATAAATATACAGAGTATATAGATATAGGCGCTCGGACTTAGACGGACGCTTTTTCTGCTAACTAATCTAAGTAAGGCCGTATACACTTTATAGTCTAAAGGCGCCCTTTACCTAAAAGGGGTAATTAAGAATAAATCCCCGAGTAATATTATTAGGGAGGATATTATTATTAATAATATAGCCTATAACCTTTAACTCTCTTAAAGTTAATTAAACGCTAATATACTTATAGGTTATCCGTTTAATACTCTTTCACACTTAAAAGTTATTCTATATTATAGACTATTTACCTTACGAGTTTAATAGAATATCCTCTAAACTTGGCCAAGACCTATAATTTAAGGGAAATTCTAAAATTACTATAGTATAGTGTATGGCCTTTTTAGGCGATAAAGCAGCCTTTATAATAGATATTGGTAAAGGTTCTTAAAAGCAACTAATAGAAGAAAGGGTAACCTTTATTATAAAACTAGGTAATATATATATATTACTTTAATCTAGTTAATATTAAATGTTTTAATCTTAAGCTAGATTTTTGTGTAACTCTTAGTTACTATATACTTTACCTAGTATTAAGGAGCAAGGCGAAGCACAAGTAGTGTTTATTTACTATCTTTATGTTAATAAATCTCTTCTAGAAAAGGAAGTTAATAAAGAATACGCTAAATGAGCTAATAGACTAGCTGATTAAATACTTAGTCTAGGCCGAAAGGACTGTCTTAAATAATGTAAAAAAAGTTAATTTATTATTTGGAAACCGAATAACAAAGACTAAGAGTAAAGACTTAGGCATATAAAGTTATGGCATTATATTCTTAGGGGCTATTGCCTTTATTTAAATTAATTCTAATGGAAACTGCGTATAATTAGTTTGAATTACCTCTAAAGTAGGTAGCTAAACGTTAACACAGCTATGCGTGATTAATGCTTACTTTTAACTAAAATAGTAATAACGCAATTTCCGTTATAGTAGGGTACTGTATAGCCCTATCTTCTAAAACGGGAATTTACGTATTAGGCGCCAATATTTTTATATCCTTTTTTCTTTATAGAACTACTTACTCTCTATCGTAACCCATCCTAATATCTAACTTGCTTTATATTCCCACAAAACAGTTATAATAAGTAAAGAGTAAACTAAGTATATTTAAGTGAAGAAGTTTATATATAGAGCTATATTTTAACTC
>Ga0307515_10009565_pt1 | contig 18727 bp, 13 predicted proteins | sample 17_EM_MG_FD_194513 | JGI IMG/M metagenome (GOLD analysis project Ga0307515, IMG submission 194513) | Populus trichocarpa ectomycorrhiza microbial communities from riparian zone in the Pacific Northwest, United States - 17_EM | ecosystem: Host-associated > Plants > Roots > Unclassified | place...
AATTAAAAAACTTATTAAAAAACTCAAATATATATATATATATATATATATATATATATATATATATATATAATACAAAAATAACAAACTTATTACATTTATTTTACCTGTAAAAGCAATAAATTTCTTCCAACTTGCTTTGATTTTTCTAAGTTAGTTTGACATAGATGCCTATACAAACATGCAAGGACGTCTGAACCCCAACTATAAAATGGAATGGATTGGAAATCCTCTAGCAATGGTAGGTAGAACTAGGGCACAACATCCCACTGAGATATGTGAAAAGTATATTGTCAAACATGTGAAATATGTACGCTCTAGCATACCTACATAATAGAACATCGAGTTCAAATCAAAATATAGATAAATGAATATGTTAATTAAACTATTAGTATGCATTAACATACCATTGTAGGATCTCGTCATCATAATTATCAGGTAATTCAGAAAAGTTTTCCCCAAGTTATCTCATGGATAAAGTGTTCCCATTGAACATTTTAGAAGGGGATACTCGTCTGAATGAATGCTCGCATAACATGATCTTATTCTGGATACCCACAATAGTAGCTACTTGCCCATCTATAGGCCAAGCCAAGCATAATAGCAGTATCCTGCAATGTGGGTGTCATCTCCCCGACACGAAGGTGGAACGTATGAGTCTCATGTCGCCATCTCTCAATGAGTACTATGAGCAAGTCATGATCCATATTTATATGTTGAAGATATGTAATGTAATAAAAACTCGACTACATGACATATGGGATCATAGGATTTGGAAGCGATATCAACTTATAAAATCTTGTATAATAAAAGAAAAGGTTTGATGTATTAGCATGAATTATAAGGTCATCAGCACAATAATTAAACATCTTTTTCAAATGAAAAATAAACATACATTTCCATTCCATATGGCATCTGATATATGTAATTTCTATAACCGTAGAACAAAAGGATCAACTGGACCAAGATCCATGTACTAAGAAACTCTACATATAGATGAAGATGATGCGTCTTGCATATGTGACATCCTAACAAAGTGTACCTATAAAATACAAAATATAATTCAAAATTAGAAAATAAATATTATAAACAAACAATTAAAATTAAATGACAAACAATAATAAATAGACATGTCATTGTCTAACTTAATACATATGTTGTTTGTATTCACAAGTTTTTTTTTATGATGTCTTGTCTGACCACATATGTCACATATTGTGAATGCCCCTCTCTCATGTACATAGATCAATATGATCTCTAAATCATAGTATTTTGGCATCTAATTATAGCTAAACAACAGGAGGCCGTAGTTTTCCTTGTGCAATGTAGTCATATGCATCATCTTTTCATTTAACAAAATAAGCATTAATCTTAAAAATGTTAATTAGACTAAAGCAGAAACAGGCAAATCGCGTGCATCTTTCTAAACATGATTAAAAGATTCTTAAAGGTTTGTTGTCATATTGTAATATCGGTGACCCCTATCATAAGAAAGTGCTCATCTTTCTTTCGGTTCTCGCTTAAGTCATTCTTTCCATTTTAGATGACTATTACCCATATCATCAAACCATACATCAAATTTATGCTTCAAAGATTCATAGTACATCTAAGCAACTCTTTTTTTGCTGACAAATCTTTGAATTTGTGATTGAAATTGCTTGTCAGGTATCTAATATAATACCGATAATATCCAATCGGTTCAGGAAAAATTGTTGTCATTCCATGCTTAATATCAACATGTATATCCGATATTATACATATACCACTACAATCACCTATAATGTGAAGTTGAATAAATAGTAAAAACCATCTTCAGTTGACATTATTTTCTTCTTTAACTATTGTGTAAAGCCAAAGGAAAAATCTCATTATCTGTATCAAAAGCAATTGCAATCAATAACTTCCCACTAAACCTTCCATACAAATAGGTGTCATCCACACTGATAATTGGCTTAGAAGAGTTGAACCTCTCAATTGCAGGACCAAATGCCTAGAAAACACAACAAAAAACAAATGTTTCACCATCAAGTTGTCCATTATATTGCCACTCAACAACTGTTCATGAATTTGATTCTTATAAAGACACAAACAATCCAGGTAACATTTCAAATGAGTCCTCATATATTCCGGTTCCTCAAATATCTTTTATTTTACAGCTCATGTTTTATAGTAAGAAATTTTAAACTTATAATGCAATTTAGTTTCTTCTTGTATACTGGAAATAATATAGACAAGGTTATCTTGAATAAGAGTTGCAACCACTGATGCACTAAATTTAGTATCAAGCTGGTTATGGTCTTTTTTATATATGTATTGATACATGTGTGTTTACCTTTTAACTTTGTTATCTTAAAGAAATATGATCTTTTATGGTATCCCCTACGTAAATACCATTGACAATTAGGTGAATGAACACATTGTAGTTGAACACATGTTTGGTAAAAACATTGAGCACGATATTCAAATGAATGTGCAATGTGTCATTGCTTGATAGCATTCATCAAATCAACTTTAATTCTGAAATTTTGTGCAACAACAAAATCACCATTACCAACTTATTTTTTATGATAAACAAACCATTTATTACAAATCATGTCATCAACTCCAGTATCATGACCAAATTCTGGAATATGAGGCATCATCATCATCATCTAATGTTTCAACTAAACTCATGACACCCTCATCTTTATTATCACAAAGATTGGAGGAGTCATACCTACATTGATCATAATATACAGTTTTAATTCTATTTTCATCATAAATTCCCATAATTCTATCTTCCAATATCCTAGATGTACCAACACCAGTCGAATGTGATTATTGTCTAAGTGGCCAAGCATATATGGGCATAGATATATTAGTATCTCCATGCTCTACATTATATGAGCTACTAAGTTTAGGTTGGTTATTCATATACAACTCCATCATATTCGTTCCACTTTGAACGAACATTTCCATCATATTTCTAAAATTTACATCACATGCAATCGGAATAAAAAAATAATGATGTTCCATAATAAGACACATCCAAGTGATATCTATTTCAACATCATTATAATTCAACTCAAGTTTCATATGTAACTTTTTTAGTATCTTCAAATGACATGCATCTAGTACCATTTAAAAACATAGTACTTCCGTCAAGGTAAGTAATACTATTATTCATATCAAGAACAATAGCATCATCATAATGACACAAAATAAAAAAGTTTGAAGACATATTCTATAAAATAAAAATACTTATTTTATCAAAAACAAATTATCTCACAATTCAACACAAACACAAATTACTATTATGTAGACTATAATAGCAATAAAAAAATAATTAATTTCAAAAGTTCAATTATGATAATTTTTACAACTAATCAATAGAACAATTTTTACAATTAAAAAATAAATTATGACAATTGAATATTAAATAAAAAGAAAATGATCTCAATTGAACAAAATCTACAATTACGATAATTTTTACAAAAATTCAACTCAAACTCTAGTCTAATTGCATCAATTAAAATCAAATTTATATCAATTCAAACAATATTAATAAATATGAAAACTAACCTAATAATAAATTTAAACTCTAATTTCTCTAATTCAAGCATAATTGATTCCATAAATCCCATCAATTGAATTAAAAACACATAATTGTAACATTCAAAACCTAAAATTATCTAATTATCAAACACAACACAAATACATAATTAAATCAAAACACAAAATTTATCAATTCAATAATTAAACACTTCAAACTAACAGACAATGCTAATGTAAGTGGCAGTTCCACTGGTTGTGGCGGCGGGGAGGTTGGACACAAAAGCTTGGGCCGACGGTTTACAACTAAACAAATTGTAGAAATACTCATAGAAACAAGGGGAAAATGATTCTGGTGTTTTGGTAAATGATTGGACGGTGTTTTGGGCGATTAGGGGTTGTTTTCTCTTGGGTTTTTTTCTTTTAAGAGCGACGGTCATTGAGAAAAAGATGGGTGTTTATAAATGCATCGTAAACGCAATTCAGAATCATGATTTTGTTATGAAACCGCTATTCTGAATCGTGGTTGTTAAAAAAACGATATTGGGAATAACAGTTGCATTAAAACCGTGATTCTGAATCATGGTTTTTATTTAAGCTGTTATTCTGAATAACGATTCTTCAACAACCGTCATTCCCAACAACAATTCTTTACAAACTATGTCATTTCCCCAAAACTGTGTCTTTCCCTATTAACTTTCTTGAAACTGTGTAATTTTCAAAAAGAATCCAACAATTAGATTTTTTATTATTATTATTATAGACACACACATTATATTTTGAGTTCATTTCTAACCCCACCACTTCTTTTTTCCTTCTATGTATTTTTCTTCCTCTTTACTAAATTACAATCTGAACCCTAAAAACCCTTTCAATTCACAAGGAAGGGTTCTTGCACTCTTGTCCTTTTCTCTTTCCTGCTAAGCTTAACAAAAAATTATTAATTGTTATTAGTGTAAACTAGTTTACATATCCTAGTTATTGACTGGATCATTTTTTTAAAATATAACAAAAAATATCAAAATCATAGAGAATTATTTGATATTTTTGTTAAGCTCAACCCAACCTTGGAAATCTTATGAGTTGACTTCTTACTTAGCTTGTGTTTAAAATTAAATCGTGTAAAAGTTATATCGATGTGACTACTCAATTTAGCCTTTCCAAAGACATCTCAACTGACTAGTAAAAAAAATTGATGATTAAATTGAGAAAGAAATCATGAAATTGACATAAAAACACTCCTAACATAATTTCCTGCCCAGCTCGGGTTTAAATTTAACTGCATATAAGTTGTTTTAACATGACTCAGTCGACTTGCTTGGTCCATAGGCAATTTAGCCAACTAGTATAAAAGAAATTGAGGATGAAATTAAGAAAAAAAATGTTGAAATTGATAGAGAAAAAGCCTTTCAACCTGACTTCTTGCTTAACCCGAGTTTAAAATTAAATCGTATGAGAGTTACTACGTTGTAATCCAATTAACCTGACCAATTCAAACGCAACTTGAACAATTGTTAAAAAAATTTTGAGAGTGAAATTAAGAACAAAAAAAAGAACAAATTTGAAAAAAAAAATGAAGGGGTAAATTGATAAAAAGATGTTTTACTCTTTATATAAAAAGAAATTTTATAATAATTCTTAATTGTTATATAATATAGAAGTACATAAGAAGAAGGGCCACGCCTTATAACGCAAATGGTTTGTCTCTACAAGGTAGGAACAATGGCAAAACTGGCGATTACATAACAAACGAGCCGTGGTCGTCATATAATTTATTTATTTATTTATTTACATAAAATTTGATTAATTAATTAATTAATGTCTGTGACAAATGAGTGATTAACCTTGCTGCATATCATCAGAAGAACCGAAGAAACAAGAAACATATTCGGTGTGAAAACTATTATTGGTACGAAGATAATGATAACAATAATAGAGTGACACTTAACTTTTAACCCCAATTATTGACCCCCCCTAATATAAATATTAAGATTCTATTTTTATAAATATAATTATAGAGGCTACATGTTAAATGCTGATTCCTAATATTTAAAAATTAGTTTTTAAATATATCATAATTGGGGTTTTATCATTATATAATATATCATAATTAGTTTTTATGAAAGAATAAGGACCAAGATGAATCTATACACTTTTGGATGATTCATTTTATAATTTAATGAAAGAAAAAGTCCAGCGTATTATTTGGTTTTTTTTTCCTCTAGTTTTAATCCTTTTATTTCGAATTTATAGTGCATGTCAGGATTGAGGTAGCTCAATCGTGATTCATGCGAAATGACAGGGAAGAGGGAAATGGAATCGAGAAATTGGTCCGTGCCCACCATCCAGAAATAATAGAACTGTAACATACAAGTCAAGTCAGCTCCAGCACAGGATAGACCAAAAGGATTCCACTTGGAAATGGGATAACTAGTCAAGACATGACCTTCATGTTCACATGAATTCACGTGAACACTTGGTGAAAAATGCTTTCTTTTCACGACATCCACCAGTGGGAACCCTTCCTGGAGGTTCTCCACACACCAAACATTCCTGATTCTGTATGCAAAATGATACACAGCCTCATGGAAAAATAGCCATTCAGAGAACGTGTGATTTATGGCCATCACAACTCTGTATGCACGCCAGCTAGCTGATAACCCTCTAAACTCAGCCTTGTGGAAAAATAGCCATTCAGAGAACGTGTCGAAGGGGTGTGGGATGTTTGTTGAATGTTTGGTTGACAGGGAGTTGATCGAGCAAATGACATTTTGAATCTAAAAAATTTCCAACACCCTTCTTCCATGTAAAATTTCCTGCGGGAAACTTCCAAATACTTGCACCATGACAACAATGCTTCAACTGATGAACTCAGCAATTCATTTTGGCATTAAAAAACAACCCATTCGTTTAATTTTAATACCAGTCTAGTTCCATCACACAGAGACACAAGAGGATATGTCATGCCGGGCATATTATGAAATATCAAAAATTCTGGCTAGCATCTAACGCCCACCAGTTGGATATCAAACAGGACAAAAGAACATACCGCATGCTTGACAAACAAGACATGTTGCCAGAGATCAAACATGGTGTGAAAGTTTCCCTTGACCTTATGATCCTAGTGAAACCACATTGCAAAACAAACTTGTTTTTCCATGTGGCCAAATCTTCCCATTCCACTCGTAAAATTCTAAGAGATATTGGCATATAAGAAGCAAATCATGTATAGGAGGTAAACCAACTCTTCCCATCACATTACCACATATCTCCACGCCAAAGTAAAAATGAATATAAAGAAAAGATAAAAAAATAGGTTGCAAGAAACCTCCTCAAACAGAAGAGGAAAAAAAGGGGGAAATGCAAATTAGAAATCCTATAAGAAAAATTAGTAAAAAGAACTACTATTTTGCAAAACTATTTCCATTTCTTCAACAAAGAGCATACAGGCTGCCAGAGCGAAATGGAAAAGGGTAAATTCAACTCAAGCAAAATTTCCCACTTTTGATGGGCTCAAGTTATGTACATATAAGCAACTCACTGTTCTGTCTTGATAAATGAGATGACAGGAGCTTTGAGACTGTGAAGCCATTGAAGGAGTCAACCTCAAATAGTTCCTTTAGCTTGTCATCACAAATAATTCTCCTCTTATCAGCAGGATCCTTAAGAAAAAACAAGAAAACTCAGAGTATGATAAAGGTGCAGCTGCCTGAAATTGACAGAAGTCTAAACCAACAAAGACAAAATAAAGCTGATCATTTTACCAAATGCATCAGTATGATACAACAAGAGATTATCATAAACCTGGAAAAAAAAGGTCCAGAGCTTAATAATCACAACAAAAATTAAACATAACCATACTTCAAAGGACATACTATGTTTGGTAGTACCGGAAGGGTCACAGACACAGCCATAACTGGAAGTGTATTCGGCCAAGCAGTTTAAATTCAACAGTGTTATTGCTATCTAACTCGCTCAGGGTTAACTTCAGATATCAACATTGAAATTCAGCCTCTTAAGCTGTGACTTCCATTCATAAATTAGTTTCAGCTATCCTTTCCTCTCTTTTCATTAACACATCATATGAAAGAAGACAAATAAGAAAATGGATTGAAACAAGTTACTGGCACTCTGGTTATTTTCAGGGTGCATGTTGTAATTTTGTAGCAAACTTGGTCTTTCCTTATCATGGTGGAGACCTACTCAGGGCTGGATTTCTATAAGAAAATTGATAAACCATGTAACTGGTGACACCCTCCACTCAATATACTTCAATAAAGATCATAGAATGAAGAGAAAATTCATGAAAACACAGGGCTAGATTTATAGTGAAAATAGATAAACCATGCAACTGATAACACCATCCACTCAAAAAGCTTTCTTGTATAGGATGAAGATATGATTCTGAAACACACACATGCATGCATGCAGACACACAATTATATGTGTATTGAATATTAGCGCACAAAAAATGAATGTTACCAAGCTTAAACTTAACGCAAGCTCTGTCAATATGAAAGTTACCAAGACGAACTCAATGCAAAGCTCTATCAATATGAATGTTACCAAGCCAAAAGCATCTCTCTTTGTTATTAACAGCCCTCACTTCAATTTATTCTCTGTAGTGTATCTATATTTGCATTATTCCTATGTCTAGCCTCAAGCCTATTCTCTGAACACGATATCGTGCAAGCTTTACCAACAGGCTTGTCAGCAGATCAATTAATTGAAGTTGGCAAAACACAGTGTCCGTGAAAGAGAGTTCATCAAACCAACTTGTCCACTGCATGAAGATTCAGTTGCTAATGGATTTAGTCACATTCATGGAATGTACATATGAACATCAGAATTATTGAACTGTCAGAACAAAATCTTGATCAGGAAGGTGATGACATGCCTGGAGATCATTCTTTTTTATATATTCCCAAATTCTATTTACAACATCAGATCGAGATAATGCATTTTCACCAGTGCCAAAAAAATTGACAAGGGCGTCTGAGATTTGAAGGGGAGCAAGGAGATAAGCACCTTTCTTCTGCCGTTTTTCTTTCTGTTTAGGTTCATCAGGATCTGAATAGTGAGAAATAACAGATTGTCACTATTAGAGTGCCAGAATTCATCCTCAGTTTTCTTATGCGAGAAGGTTGTGCAACTACTACGAAAATAAAAGCGTTATTAGTTACTAGTCTCACCTTCTTCTCTTCCTTGTTTAGCCCCCTTTTCCTTTGGTGAAGAGTTGCTTGGAGCTACAAGATCAGGATAAAACATTTTCTTTAAGCAATTTGAACATTCTCATGATTCCCAGATACTAGAGAATACTTGAGTTGTGATTTTGTGTCAACACAACAAACGAGATTTGCACAACATATTTTTGACAACTGCAATATGATAAAATTAAAAGTTTAATGAATAAAAATTAATGAGAAAAGGCCATAGTCAGTGCATAAAACACCTAAATTCATTAAGCTCTATGATACTCAACTCACTAGCCTTAATCCCAAACTAGTTGGGATCCTCTACATTTAAACTAGAGCCGACCAAAGTAAGAGAAAGAAGTAGATGACATTTACTAATATGATGAAGAGAAAGAAGTTCCTGGCTCATAGAAAGTATTCCAACGATACTTTAAATTTATTCCTCATTGTTGATCCATCAATTCTTTCTCGAACAACTTGAAACCTAATAAGTTATATTTGTGACCATTTACGTTCACGCATTAATCAAAGTTAACAAAAACTGCTATATAAAATAAAAAGAAGAAAAGCAGTTTGGAAGGAGAAAATGTACATTGATTAAGTCAAACCATGCAACATGTGTCAAAGGGGATATCCCTAAAATGTTCTATTCATCTAAGAGATATGAGTTATTAAACCAATTCAAAAGCTTAAAATTAAACACTATGAAGGTTTCCAGTCACCAATTGATAAAAGAGGTCCTCTTCAGAGATGGGAACAAAAATTACAAAATATCATGTAAAATGGCAAGGATTAATAAGAATTAAGGTCACTCTCCTCAAGAAATTCATCATCTGTAGTTTGTATGAACTTCACAAGGAGAGCACTGACTTAAAATAAGAGTGTAATAGAACCATTAGAAGTTATGAAACCTAGGGTGAACCAGCTTACTCTAACTGAGATATATATTGTCAGTAGTTGGGATTAACTTCTAAGACAATAAAGGCCACATTGCCTGGAAGTTAAGAAGAACTGCACTTGGTGAAAAACACAGACATAACATGGGATATATGTTTGACACATCTATGCTACACATTCTATCATGTTTGTTTTGCCTCTCTCCCCAGCAATGTAGTTTCCTCTTCATCTTTAAGAAGTGGCAACCAGACATCCAATCCCTAAATGCATGTAACAACAATTTTATCCACAGGATACAGCCTAAAGGATATACCAGCCAAGTATCTTTTTTCACTTTAATAGAAAGTCAGTTAAAAGAAGCTGAATCATCAATCCTTATCCTTATGTTCATGAACTGAAAGGAAAGTGTGCAAACATTACATATAAAAGAAAAGGTTCACATGTCTTTTATCACTTTGATCAAGCAACTTTGAGATGTTCAAAAAATTAGATAATGCAGGTTTTTGTGAGATCCCCTGTTCTAAATTTGATGCATCAATTTGAAGCACACGTCTTTCAATACAGAGGCTAAAAACTAAATTTGATTTGAAATTAAAGTAACAAATTGCCCAAGAAAGTATTTTATTATAGTGAAGATAAAGAAGCCAAGTTTTCTGGACAATATTACCCTAAAGGCTTGCCTTGACATACAATAAATTTAAAAGAAAAGCTCATTAAGCGCGTACCATCTTCCTCACAGACAGCCCATATGTGTTTGGACAGGGCTTTATTCATTTGAAACATGTCAATAGAATCAACATCAAAAAGAGCACGCAGTGATTCATCACATATTATGTTTCGCTTATTCTTTGGATCTTGCAAATTCTTCTCCCGGATATAGGCCCAGAGCTTCTTCACAACCTACCAAAACAAAAGGGGACGGGAAGAAACAAGTATGGACTATGATTTAGTAAAAAAAATAAATCTTAAACAATCATTCTTCAGCTCAACTGATAACATAAAGAGCAACCAGGCATCTGTTAAAATACCCCAGTTCTGGCCAATTCAGGAACACCAACAAGCTCTTGAAGTTGAGGAGAAAGACTGCACAATTTAGTAAAGCCGCCTCCTCTTTTCTTAACATTTTCATCCACCTTAGCAGATTTACTGGATAAGATAAGATTATTTAGTCCATAAAACAACCATAAATATTATATTTAATGGAATAAGAATGCCATGCTAGTCCTCACATTTCCTAATATCAGTCTAGGACCACTAATCACAAACAACCTCATATCATCCACTCCAGTAAACCTCAAACATGTAGAATGGTTATGAAAATTAATAATTTTTAGAACCTGAACCAAAATTTCTTTAGTCCATAAAATGGCAGGAATTTGTCTAAGGGAGAGCTAACCACCTCATTATTTTCAGTGGTGATATTTTAAGGATGAAGTTGCATTTAGTCATAAAGAAAACCTCAACCCCTAAAGTAACCATATCATAAGTTAAAGCGAGCATGGGTAATTCCCACGCTGTCAAGTAGGGGAATCATTAGGAAACTCAAAATAATGGCAAACAAGAATAGAAATTCACTCGTGGAAAAAAGAAAAAAGGAGTACAAGAAACCCACCGTCCTTTCTTGCTTCTTCCATTACTCTCTTTCTTTACCTCTTCCTCTTCCTCCTCTTCTTGTTCCTCCTCCTCTTCCCCTCCATTGTCTCCTTCATTCCCAAAATCATTACTGTCTTCACATTTTTCTTTCTGTTTTACACTTTCTGATGGTTCAATAATATCATTGGTTAATATAACAGCCAAACAATCATCTGATAACACATTAAGAAGAAATCTCTAAAGGTAAATAGTTAAGAGGATTATATTGTGCCGTAATGACATAAAGCAGAAGTTTGAAGCCTGCTTGTAGGAGTTGAAGTTGAAAGTGCAGAAAATATAAACATCCTAATGTATCAAGATACCAGGGGAAAGGATTAGTTTCCCTGGAATAACAAAGTATTACACCACAACCAATAAAAAGGCAGGAGGTCAGTAATATCAACCCAGGAGAGGAAATAAAAGAATCATAGTCAAAATATCTGATAAAAAAATTGTCAAACCAAACAGAGTTAAATGCAAGCACTTTCCCTGCCCACTGATTTGTAAGAAATAAAATCTTAGTATAAGGTTAAGGTATACTCTCCCCCATCAGTTTTTTTTTTTTTGGAAGATAAAAATTACATTGTTGGATTTAATTGCCAAAGCAAAATACGCCCAATTTCCTAAACTAACAGAAACACAAGTAATTCATAATTAGAACTGGATAAAAGCATGCATAAACATCCTAAACGACCTTACACATCAAAAGCAATAAGATACTACTATCAAGCAAAAACAACTAACCACCCATTGTCCCACCAAAGAATAAAACAAAAGAGGATAACTTATTAAAGAAAGTACCATCTTCTCCAGTTAATGGCCAAATATGCTTGGACAGGGCTTTGCTCATTTGAAACATGTCAATTGAATTTACACGGAAGACAGCACGCAATGCTTCATCACATTTTATTTTTTTCCTATTCTTTGGATCCTGCAAGTTGTTCTCGCGGATATAGGCCCAAAGCTTCTTCACAACCTGGGATAGCAGAAGTAAAGAGAACCAAAGTGAGAACCTGATCCATGAACTACCACCTGAACCGATCTCCGGAAATGAATCATCTTCAACAAACCTCAGTTCTGGCCAATTCAGGCACTCCAACAACTGCTTGAAGTTGTGGAGATAAGCTACTTAATTTAGTAAAGCCACCTCTTTTCCTCACTTTTCCTGTCTTGTTTGACCTAAATGATAGATAACACAAGAGTGACTAGCATGGTTAATAAGAAACTGGTATCCGGGATAATTGGATATCTGACATGCATTAAATTAAAATGGAAGCAAACACACACCTATTATCTTTCTGTATGAGAAAATAAACAAACAGAAAATTAATAAAGCCTCTGAAATGAAACTCAAAGATTTAGTATTCAAAATAAACCCACTAAAACACCAAATAGATCCAGTGCAAAAACTAAAAAGAAAGAAATAATCAATGAAAATTATTAAGCATTAAAAGTAGAGAAAACACGTCCTTGACTAATTCAGCATCTAAAAATTACTTTTTTAGAACTCATAAAAGAGAGGATGGCATTTCTAGACTGTATCACTAAAATCTACAAAAAGACTACCTCTCTCATACTCACTACCCCGTAATGAACCAACACACACCAAAACATCAGAAACTAACTTCACTTCCAATGTAATCTCAAAGTTAGCCATAGACAAATAATCTAATTTTGCTTCCAATCCAATATCCTCCCCAATTTAATCATCAATAATCTCTAAGTAGCGTCACATTATTCATTGCCCACGATTAAACTTATGCATTCATTTTCTTATAAAACAAAACATAACATACACTCAAAAAAAAATGCATAGAAAAGCAATTAGCGTACACAGCTCATAAGACACAAAGTTCTTGACCTAATTAGAACTACATAATGGCACCACAAAAACTATATCCCAATTAAAAAAAAAAAAGCCAAGCAATATGTCCATAAACGATAAACAATAAACAATAAATCTCAATATCTAATTTCTATTTCCCATAAAAAAAACACCTTATTTCTTTCCCAAAAAAATAATTTGCAAGCAATCTCTACATGCATGCATGATTAATTCATTACACACTATGTTGCTTATTTAACCATAAATATAAGTAAAGAAAAAAGTACCCTTTGCTTTCCTTTGTCTCAGTCTCTACCTCTTCCTCTTCCTCTTCTTCTTTAACGGCGTCGTTTTCATTTTCCTCGTCACCAACGGCGTCGTTTTCGGTATTTTCATTTTCTGACACATTCTCTGATTTACCTTCTCCTCCATTAAAGGTTTCGAGAAAAGTATCAATTTGCTCTCTAATAAACTTCTTTTTCTCCGATAAATCAACGCCGAGATCCTCCTCCAACTGCCGCCGTATACTGCCGGCAGTGGCCGTGTCCAAGTCCGACCTCCTGAGTATTTCACGGAGCCGAGTCACGAGGTCCGAGTCCGACACCATTTCTTCTTTATTCTCTTCCTGGAAACCCACTCACTCACTCGGCACCAATCTTCTTTCTTTCTTTCTTTCTTTATTTGTTTTTTTTTTTTGTTGTTGTTGTTATTGTTTTGAGAGTGGAGTCTTCTCTCATGCAATGCAAGGCAGGTGTGTAAGGGTGTTTCTGGAATTATAAAAGGAGAAAGATATCCTTTTCTTTTCTTCTTTTTTTTTTTCATTTTTTTAGGGAAAAAAGAAATATATCATCTGACCTAGAAAGCTATTTATTATTTGATAAATCCGACTGACCGTGGGTCCCCACAATTTTAAAATGGTAAATTTCACAATCATTTTTACTAATGGAAAGGGGTAAAAGTATTTTGCAAATTGGATAAACAAATGCTATTATAAAAAGAGAAAAATCTCTATTGAGGTAGTGTGTCATAAGTGTTTTTAAAAAAATTTGAATTTTTTTTTAATTTTAAATTAATATATTTTTAATATTTTAATATTATTTTGATATACTAATGATAAAAATAATTTTTAAAAAATAAAAAAAATATTATTTTAATGTATTTTGAAATAAAAAGCACTTTAAAAAGTAACCGCTACCACACTTCCAAACACTGTTCACCCTATCCGAACGATCAATAAATAATTCAGGAAAAATACAATCTCCAAATTTTGTAGATAAAAAAGCATATTTAATATTATAGTAATGATTATTTTTCAATGTATTTTTATTTAAAAATATATTAAAATAATATTTTTTTTATTTTTTTAAATTTATTTTTAACATTAAAATATAAAAATAATATAAAAAAACTTTAAATATAAATTTAAAATAAAAAATTAATTTTTTTAAAAAATATTTTTAAAATATAAAAACTAGATCACTCGAATAGTATTTTTCGTAATTGGTGGCACTTTTGAGACCTCCTAGCAAAGGTTGCACGAGCAAGGCATGAATCTGTTAACATCATCTCCCCAGTTTTCCTTTTTTCAATCATCCTTTATTTAGCAATCTTCATGTTCAATAGTTTTGTGTTATACATACAAAAGCATGCCATATGTGTTAACCATGCAGAAGTGCCTTTTTTTCACGAGGAGCGCAGCGCATTCAGAACGAAATATACTGAGGTGCAAATAGAAGCAGAAATGCATGCTACAACACATCTTTTTTTTTTTTATTTTAGATTCAAGGAAACTCCACCCTCCAAAAAACGCATTTTATAGGCCTAGGTGAGCGAGTAAAATCTCGGCTATCCCAGGCTCTTATAAGAGATGCACGCCCTGACTCGAACTCGAGACCTGCTGTGCAGATCTCAAGCCCTTTGCCATCACGCTACGCCTTTTGGGACAGCTACAACACATATTGCCAACGCTACTACACGCATGAAGGTTATGAAGAAGAAAAAACAGCACAAAAACAAAAGAAATAATGGCATCGCCATCACCAGTTCCTTTCCTTTCTTTTATTTTGCATTGTTGTTTCAAAAGATAAATAAAGACTGGGAAACCAAAAAATAAGAAGAGGAGAAAACTTGATCCTTTATCCTCTCCTGAGTCCAATCCGAATGCCTTGTCCTCGCCCTAATCAGAGATTCCATCAATATTCGTGCATGGAAGGTTGTGAATTGCAGAGACTGAAGCGCCTTTTATCATGTGGCACCATGTAGAAAAGTTATGGAGAAAAATCAGAAGGTGTGTGTGTCAAGGCTTTTGTTTATGTGCGTCTGTGCAGTGAGTAGCAGGGGAGCGATAAAAGGCATATCTGTGACAACAAAGCCGTTATAAAAATCCATATGCTTGAAGTTCATCGCAAGATTTCGACCGGGAGAGTTGCAGTGAATATGGCTTTATCATCAAAAAGATAGGTCTCTGAATAGCACACCCAACTAAAGTTTGAGAAGCAGGAGCTCCATTAACGCCTGAAGTTGCAGCAAAGTTTAGAGAGATGACATCACAAGTGGAGAAACAGGTTTTCAGATTTAAACTCTTGACATAAACCACAACAACGTTGAAATTAAACATGATACTCTTGAACACACCAAACATAAATGAGGTAATAAAATGAGATACACTCAAAACCAGTTTAATGAAGTTGCTAATTTCAATACATATAAACATCTATATGTACAGCTCTGAGGTTGTTGACAGTGATACAACATAAGTGGATAAGCATGCGGGTTTCACATCCAATCATTTTCAACCTTTGGCGGTCTCAGAGCAAATCCCAGAGAACAAGAGTTGAACCATACAAAGCCTAGTATGCCCACAAAAGTTCCTATTAGCTGTCCATGTCACCATCCTCAGACGCCTCTTCATCGAAATCAAACCCGCTATCAAAATTCATATTTTGAAATTCTGCCAAATTATTCTCTAAGGTATGATCACCAACTTTTAGAAAATCTTTCAAGTCATCTAAGATATAAGGTTCTACCAGTTTCCAAAACCATGTAGAAACACTTCCAAAAAAACCTATCCAAAACACTTTCCCCTTTATTCTTCACCCTGCGATCAAGAGATTTTGATTTCAAAGTTTTGATAACCCTTCTAACACCCCCTAACACTTCTTATTAGCTTCACCATAATATCCCTTGATGATGTTCTATGACCCCCATACATGTACTGGCATGCAAGAAGCTGAGATGACAGCCACCTGTGATTAGCTTTGGGAGTTGAGGCTAGCCTCTTGGCCAGAACTAGTCTACATCGAATTCAAAATAAGAGTGTGATATAGTATAAAATCTGCAACGGATGTCATCAGTATTACTATCATCACCAGGCTTACAAGATGGATGCAGCCACTCATTGTGCTGGTCATGTAAATGTCTCCCAAAAATAAAATTTGTGATAGAATTCTAATTCAACTCAAACTGAATCACGTGCTTCTTCCCATCCGATTCAATTTGCAAACCACTGAAAGAGTAAACCCACTAAAATCTCTCTTTGCTCTTTTTCAAGCTTGAGGATAGAAGGCTTTCTTACAGCTTTCCTGCTCAAAATCAGAACAGATTCAATATCATATTTCTTTTGGCACATTAGATCATATATTATTTCTGCCTTTACATGGTATCCAAATGAGAGGCATCCACTTAAAACAGTATTGCATGGTCTGGCATTAACACTGATTGTCTTGTTATTACACTCATGGTTAAATATCTCCTCAACCTTGTCAAGATTACCAGCTTTCACCAAAGAATCCAAGTATATGACGTGGACATTCTGGCTGGATCGACATTTCTCAAGGCATGAAGAGAAGGCCGACTCTAATTTATCATGTAAATTTAAATTAAGGTACATATACATTACAGCAATAAAAGATGGAGTAAGAGACTTCATACCACCCTGAACCAACTCTTGTATAAGCAACCCTGTAAGCTCCACTTTTTCAGCCTCGTACAAGACTTCTATAATTTTATGATATAGTGCAACATTGTAAGAATTTAAAACCTCTTGCATCTTCCTGAATGTCTCCAATGATTTTATAGATTCTCCTGCCTTTGAAAAGACTTTCATTCTACATACAAAAACTTGTGATGGGTGATCTTCATCAAGACGGATGAGTTTGAGCCAAGTCCTTTCTGCTTCCTCTAGATTTACATCCTTTGCATAAACTCTCACCATGGACATAATTAAGCACTTCTTATCTCTTCTCTACTCCTGCTTGCTTCATCTCTTGCCTTAATGATGCAAGTCTTTCTTTATCTATTGTATCTTGATAGCTATGTAGCCAAATGAGACCGTCATAAATATACTTATGTACCTCAAGTCCACATGTCACCAAATTATGATAAATAAACTCAGCATGTTTAAGATGATATTTTGCAATCACCCCCGGTTTGCTCACAAGAGCTCTAAACAAAGAATTGTACAAACCCAGTCGTTGCTGGTAACCTCCCGACTGCATCATAAATGTTGCACAATTCCTCCAGGCTACTTTGAACAGTCATAATCAGATATGCAACTAAAAGAATGTGAAAAACAGATTCAGTGGGAACACGTCCCTGACTGAAAATATCATAAAAAAATCTCCCTGCATTTCACAAACTTTTACTCATTGCCCCTGTAATCTGCTAACTTAGTGGACAATGCAAAATCAAACTGATACCAAAACTACTGCACCGTCTATTTATACACCTAACAATAAAAAAGAAATCCCAGTGATGACACTCCATCTTTCTCTATTTCAATCTGGGGGTTTAGATAAAACTCCAGCTTGATCCTAAAAGCCTTCACGACAACCTAATTCACAAGTCAAGATCTCTACCATCATTTTCCCATATGATACCAAATCTTAGTAATAACCCCTTTAAATTAATATCACAACCCATAAATTTTTAGTATCTGAACATTTAATCATAGTATAAAATAAAACACCAAGCACTAAAATATTAGCACTGCAAAACAAAAATTTCAAAACCCAAGTTTGATAATAAAATAGTACCCTAAACCAAGTCTCATTTCGCTAATTCGAGTACAATAAACGATAATATAAGTGGCATCTTCCTACCTCATCCATTTTCTCTGCCCATTTAGTATCCTCGCAATAGTAGCTGGCTTATGCGTTGGCAACTCCTTGCATAACCACGCCAACTTAGCTCCCTCCACTGCTCTGGCAACTCCGATAGCTCCTTCACCTCTAGTGCTGGAGCATCCAAGTGCTACTTGTCCCCTCCAGCACCAGAAAATCCTAGCCCATCATCGTGGAGTTCAAAAATTTCCTTCCCAGTTTCATCAAAATCCACATTCCTTGGGATTTCGAATCGTTTGCCAACTATTTAATGGAAGTACAGAAACACTTTAGGATCGGAATTGGGTGAAATTCTTTATGGGTGTTATTAGGGGAGGGGGGGGATCTTAAAAATAAAATTAGTTTAATTCAATTTTAATTTTCAATAGCTAAAATTGAAGTAATTAAACCAAACCAAAGTAATCTGAAAATTACCAAGTACTATAAATAAAATAAATTGCATTCTAACCCTAGCAATTAGCAAGAAGCCGCCCCCCTCCACAATCACAGTCACCTTCTCAATCTCTAAATCTAAATTAATATCTTCA
>Ga0307515_10009566_pt1 | contig 18725 bp, 20 predicted proteins | sample 17_EM_MG_FD_194513 | JGI IMG/M metagenome (GOLD analysis project Ga0307515, IMG submission 194513) | Populus trichocarpa ectomycorrhiza microbial communities from riparian zone in the Pacific Northwest, United States - 17_EM | ecosystem: Host-associated > Plants > Roots > Unclassified | place...
CCGTGTTGTCGAACTCGATATTGTGATCCCCGGACCGAGATTTGAGAGCATCGATGGCGGTGGGGATAGAGTCGTGCCGGAAAGCCCTCGTTGCGGAGTAAAGCAAGACATTTGCAGTACGGAGGGTACATGCCTGTACCAAGGTTGATGATGTCACAAGGCAGAACGCAAGCAACCGCAGGTTCAAGTGTGGTCCTCGGTTGGAATGGCTGAGAGCTGAATTCACCATCGTACACGAAAAGGCTGGTTTGGCAGGAGATTGAGGACAACGGTGAGGGACAGGGCGATGAGAACGAAGGTGAACATGGAATTTGTGCTGTTTTATGAGGCAACTCTGGTAACCAGGAACGAGACCAACGACTCGGACCGTGCATTCCTTCACATCTGCTCGTTCCACCAAAAAAAGATACCCTTGATGGTCAGCATCAGTAAACCGCGCAGCCCCGCTTAGCACCTGCCGAGACTTTCAGGGTCGGCGGGCGTCGGTTAGCTGTCGTACCCTCGATAGCTAGAAGGAGCAGATTCGATTAGTAAGCTGGAATCCAACCTCAAGTCCAGGGCATGATCCATCATGAGAGTTCACGGATCTACCGCGAACTTTATTCTCCCTAAATTCTCATGACCATCCGGATGCCCTCGGCCTGAGGGCAGGTAACGGAAGCTTCGTCTTTTTGGGGGAAGCACCCAGGAGGTGACTGGGTGTAAATTCTGTATCGCCTTCCTTCACCTGAATTCGATCTCGTCATTGCAGATTCCCAGGGCCCGCCTTCGTTGCATTCGGAGTTAAAAATTACAACCTTACCGACACCGGGTACCCCTGGTATCAGAACGGCTAGGCAACCCACTGCGCTTTCCCCTGCTCTGCCCATTGATCAAGCGTTGCGTAGCTGTTCTGACCTGTGTAACAACTCGGGCGTTACAGAAATCGATCGTGGATCAGACAAATAGCGCCCTTCGGTCGCTGTATACATGGAATAAGGGGAATCATGATCATGAGGGGACCCTGATCGTGATATTCTCAACAACATAATCTGAATCCGCGTAGCCAAGGATTTTAGACAGGGATGAACTGCAAAACGCGGAAGGGGTCAGTAAACTCAGTCTTCTCCATATACAACGGAAGCCAAAAAATCCGAGTCGTAGCTCAACAAGCTAGGAAACAATACCCATGTACGTACCTATTCATCCTCTTCACTTTGTCTATTTGTTCCGAGTTGTAGTTGGCCAATCCCCTTCCAACCTCAATCAGTTGCCAGGAGTCTACTGGGTCGGGGTCTCCAAGGACGACGACCTGATCTTCCTCTATCGCACTCGGTAGATTTGAGTTGCCAGGGTAGAGGGGCTCGTGCGCCACACCGCCCGCCAATGTCGTCAAATCGGAACTCGAAACGGCCCTGCTTCTAATTGTCGGAGTGGCCGACGCGTTCGTAGGGATCCCGCGAGCGTACTCCCTAACAGCCGCTTCTGGATCTTCTTCCACTCGAGCCATTCCAGCCGCGCCAACTGAATCCGCCTTGGCTCGAACACAGATCTTAACCGCTTGGTGAGAAGCGAAGGATCCCTTGACACCGACAACTCCGACGGGCAGGAGCCTCCCTCCAGATTCCTTCCTCGACAAAACGACGTGAGCACCCGTATCGATGACGACCGTACCCGCCGGAAAGAGGGTGTGAGATGTCCAGGATTTCATGTCTCTCATCGGGTTCAGAGAGGGTTTGAATAGGGTGTGTTTGGGCCGTGTGATGGTCGAGGGGTCGACTCCGGGGATGGAGATCGTGGCGTGGTATTCGATGATGGACAGGATGTTTTCCGGGTTCTTGGAAGAGGCTATGATGGTGTTCACCCCCGCTTCTGTCGCGATTTCTGCCGCGATTAGTTTCGTTTCCATCCCGCCGGTTCCGAGGTTGGATCCAAGCGTGGCAGTGCTGACTGTAGAATGCGTGGACCGAGGACGTTTTTTTGTTCCATGCAGAAGGCCACAAAGGTCGTTTTACGGTCGTCGTCGTCGTCGTTTGTTGAGTTGGCGATAAGCCGCATTGTCACGAGGACGCCGAAGGAACAAACACACCAGCAAGTGGAGGGTTGATTTGACAGTCAGTTTGGTTTCGTTCAATCTGTTGAATAATGAAGAAAAGAATCAAAGACAAAAGTGGTTGGTGGAACGAAGTCCGGAAACAGACAGATGAAGGAGACAATACGACGAAGAGAAGGGTTTTGGCTGGCTCCCTACCTTCCAAACGAGCTTCGGCTACGGAAGAGACAACTTCTAGGAACTTGGCGTCTGGATCCTTGCGCGGATTTGACGAATATAACCCGTCTACATCCGTCAACAAGAAGAGATAGTCTGCGTGAACCATGGAAGAGGTTATGGCGGACAGCGTGTCATTGTCGCCGAATTTAATTTCCTGAACGTTTAGAGATTCGGTTAGGCCTTCTGAAAGCACCGAGCGATTGGAGAAAAACAAAACATACGCTGACGGAGATGGTGTCGTTCTCGTTTACGATCGGTACGACGCCCATAGAAAGCAGTTCGTTGAAGGTATTGACGGCATTAAGGTACCTTGTGCGCTGAGCGTCGACGAGAGAAAAAAAACGATGACGAAACTCAGATCCAAGGCTTCATTCTCTGCGTGGCAAAACGACAGAAACGTACGTCTGAGATGTCTCCTCTCGTCAAGAGGATTTGAGCGATCGGTTGACCGAGCTGGCCAAACAAATTATCCCACAACGCAATAAGCCGTCCTTGTCCAACCGCCGCAAGTGCCTTCAAAAAAAAACAACGCAACTCGTTCGATTCCAACCCGCACCTCGTTTAAAAATTATGTTCGGCTCGCCTGCTTTCCAGAAAGACTCTTTGGTTTGCTTGGGATTTCCATCCTCTTCAGACCGACCCCGATAGCTCCCGAGCTGACGAGGACGACTTTGTGACCTTGAGATTTTAAGCCCACGACCGTCTCGACCACCCTAGAGAGCGTCGAAAGGAGAGGCTGGTGGGTCGTTTCGTGGACGATCGAAGATGTCCCTAGGGATCCGAAACATCACAACCACATACACCGCATACGCGGGACAAAAAACACAAAAGCCATAAGGACGTTCTGTTGCTGTTTTGTTGGTGAAGAAGAGGATCGTACCGAGTTTTATGACGATTGTGCTCGTCGATCCGCGATTTCGAGATAACATTGAAGGTGATTCGGTCAATCCAATTTCAAAATCATTCCGCGTACATATTCCCTTCTCATCCTCCCAGTGATGTCGGCATTTGCCACCGCCGCTCACCTGCATTGCGGGAATTGATCGTACAGGCTCGTGTGTGCTTACACTATCTTTACACCTCTGTTAATCACCCTATTACGCTCGGTGGACTTGGTTATGTAAACCATTAAGTACTACGCACTCCACCCGTGAGCCCTAAAAATGTCCTGAGACGAGACTCTAACCCCAATTGCTTTTTCCAAGAACGCAGGAGTGTCAGGCCTTGACCCGATCCACCAACAGTACTGCCCAATCTCCATCATTGCCCTGAACCAACAAACAAAACCGCCCAGAGACCTCATCGTAGTCCCAATCTACGAGGTGTGGTTCAAACAGATCGCAGTCAATGCCGAACGATCCGAGGGGCAAGGGATAGTCCCTGTCTCTTCCTTCAAGGTAGTCGTTCGAGTAGTCTTGAAAAGTCAACGTCGAGAATGTCAATTCGTGGTTTCCCTTAGTCAACCATGCCCCACGGTGGGACCGAAGAGCGAGGTACGTATTTCCCTCGACAACGCCCCGTTCAGTGGTGTGCATGCGGTGACGTATCGCTGTCTCCGCCTTTGCACCTGGTCTAGTTGGTCGGGAGACGGTGAATTCGATTAGGTGGAGGGTGAGGGTATCCTCAGCCACTAGGTGGAAATTCCGGGTAGATGTCCTCCCCGGCGGCACTAACTGGCAAGGTGTGTGAGGCATCAGAATTGTAGGCTCGAAGGTTCGTGAGAATATGTATGGTGTGCGCCACTCCCAGATGAGCGGGGCGGATGGAACCTTCAGCTTCTCGGCCTGGCTGGTGGGGAGGGTCTCGAGAGGTGGGATATTGAAGATCTTGATGGAAGCCGAACCGTGAGTAACGACCAGGATATGAGTGTATGGAACGCAAATTGAGAAGAGTTCGTCTTCTACTCCAAAGGGTGTATGACTCTCCTGTCAACGCGGTTAGGGTTATTAAAGCGTAATATTTGATGTGACGTGACACACGAATTTCCCAAGCCCGATAGTAGCGACTTCCTCGCACCTGAAGCCCTCGGGTGAATTCAGAGGATCGGGGATGATCAGTAGGGTGAGAGCCATCGTCCCCGGTTCACACCCCAGGTGTAAACAGGCCAGGAGGTTCTCAGATGCGGGATAATTCCTGATGGGTGAAGCCCATCTGCACCTCGGCAATTGCTTATTCCCCAGATACGATATAGACATCTCCGCAGGAGAGATACGGTAGAAATGCATGACACTGTGACGGACGCTGGGTTTAAGTTGTGGTGCGGGGGTAAAGGTGACGGGTTGGAACGAAAAACTCACGAGTGACTGATGGCATATTGGGACAGGGCAAGGATGGCACTTCCATCTGCAGCCCTGGAGGCCCAGAAGTTGTGCATTACCTCTCGTACAGAGGCTCCAAGCTTGACGGTGATCGACCTTGGCACTTGACCGGGTTCACAGAGTTCTCGTAGACAAAGGCAACCATCTTCGAGGATGATTACGAGCCATTGACCGCCTGGAAACACGGTGAAAAAGTTCACGGCCTCTTCAACTGTAACTTTAGTGATTTGTCCGGGTGGGGAGTCATGGCGACACCAGAGACGGTCGAGGCGTGTTTGACGAATTGACTCTTGTCGTATAGCGTCCGTGGGGGCGTGGAGGAGATTTGGACGATCTTTGTGGAGGAATGGCATGCGGGTACGTATGCTTTCGAGTTGTTCGAGCCAGACACATCTGTCGTTAGAAATGGAGTAGAAAGTCTTGCAAGTCTGTTCGGGGATGGATTAGCAGAGGCGCTGCTTGATGGGTGGTGATGGAGGATACCGAAGAGAGGCAGACGAGGTCTTCAATGGGCAGTTCGTAGAGGATCAAAAACAGGATATCAATTGGGAAATCCAACAGAGGGAGACGTTGCATGGGGGTGGGAGGAGGGAGCAACTGATCAGCCAATTTTGCCGCCATCGTTCCTTGATAAACACGAAAGAGAGACCTCGTTGCATTTTCTGATCCGGGAAACTGAAAAGAAATTGGGAAAGAAAGATCGCGGAATGGAGGGAGTGTGTGTTCGGGGCTATAATTTGTACTCTAACTAGACACAAGGCCATTCTCCCCTCCGTCCCACAAAGCACAAGACTCTTTCGCGGTCGCATTCCACCGCCAACAAAAACTCGAACGCGACCGAAGGAAACAGGCACCGCGGCTGAAGCGGCCGTACCAAAGAGTCCGCTGGTCAGGTGCCGGCCGGCAATGACCCAAAGGGAACGTCCTGGATCCCTCTCCCGGTCTTTCTCCATCCCATGACCGTCACGGTAGAGAATCGAACGGACACCGTTGAACACGGCGACGACTACGGAGACCGTGCAGCTGATCCCCTCGCCGTGGTCCAGCACCAGGATCGAATGGGGCGGAGATAAAGCCCGCGTGGGTGCAACTCACTTCGCTCCGGAACGAACGGGTTCTGTCGATCACTGCATCTCGGATTTGTCTCGACTTTCTCTAGACCCCTGTCTCTTTCTCTCTCTTTCTCTCCCTCATCTCCCTCTCACGACAGCAACGACCACTGCTGTCACCCCTAGGCGTTCACCCCACATTCGAGACCCGTAATCAACTCTCCCAATCTCCGGACTCCCACCCTATCTCGCCGGGTCCTTGTTCAGCCTTGAGCACAACGGCTGACTACCTCCCACCTGGTGCGGTACCCGAACACCGTCCAATCTTTTCCCCGTATCCCGTCGCCTGGGGCGATCCAGTTTGTGAGGTTGGCACTTTCGTAACTGTGCATCAGCACTCGCCACTCATCATCCACCGCCAGGCGCCTGGGCTCGCACGTTATTGCCCGGCTGTGTATGACGTCGTGAATAACGCCATAGCGCACACAACCTTCCATCAGGCATCTCTCAAAACAATTCCAAGACGCCGACAATCCCTCTCCCTCTCTCTATTGACCCCCACGGATCCCCTTATCCCTTCCCTCCCAACGCTCCCACAATAATCGTTACCGTCATCCCCCATTTTTTTCTTCGTGTCCTCATAAACGCCGCCAGTGTTTAGCCGACCCGCGTTTCCCAGACGTAAGTCATTTAGAGTTCTAGACCGTGCCTTTGTGGGTGTCGATCTGCTCACTTCTTTTCCTTTTCACTCTCAAGCATCCTCGCAGCAAGGGATGAGCTCTGCAGTCCACCACTCCTCTCCAGTGGTGGATGTGAACTCTTTTTCGCGCCATTCCAACAATGCTGGATCACCTCTGCCCTTCATCCCGCGGAGGAGGTCCTCAATGCCCAGTTCACAGGCCATTTTCCCCTTCCCTCATCCCGACCCTGTCGCTCCCCCTACCAACAGTGAATCATTAAAACTCTCTTCACAAAGTCCTGAAAAGGCAGGCGGTGGCTCTGATTCTTCAGAATCTCGTCGTTCTCGGAGGGCTCGCACCCAACACAAGATCCAACCACTGTTGCCCCTACAACCCGTCGAACCTTCCCACGTCTCGACCTTCGAGTTCCCTCGTCGAAGTCCAGTGATAGCGGCCTCCGAGAGTGCCCAGACCCTTCCTCGCTCACAAAGCATCCCTACCTTGGTACTTGATGGTCCGGTCCTGACGCCCGGTCCCGCCGCCATTCTCAGCGCCTCTACTTCCGTCGACGGTCATGTCCGTAAAAAGTCTGGAGAGCCTCTAAAATCCTCCCTCAAGTCCAGGCCGCCAACCCCGCGACCCAGCATATCGGTTATCACTGGACAAGCCCCCAGCAAAAGCGAGCCCGCGACCCCCAACCATATTCGGACCAAATCCGTCAGCTTCGCTGAACGACTAGATCACGTCAAACTGTTCTTCGCAGAGCAAAAACCGATTGCTGTGTCCCGTGATGGTAGCCCGACCGAGGATACAAGTGGAACTGAGTCCGAGGCTCCTGCACCTGTTCGTAGGATTTCGTCCGACGATGAAAAGAAGAGGTTATTGGTCATGGAGGTCGCCAATATGCCCCAGCGGTTGACGATGGATGTGGGCGTGATGCTAGAGGATATCATCTTGTCGAAGGAGGCGACTGTATGCGGACATGTAAAGGTCAGGAATCTCGCCTTCCAAAAGTCTGTCGCTGTCCGCTTCACATTCGACTCTTGGCAAACGACGAGCGAAGTCTCTGCCAAGTATGAGCAATCACTGGCCCATGGGGTGTTCGATCGCTTCAGCTTCGTCATTCGGCTGCACGATATCCTGTCCAAGATCGAGGCCAAGACCTTACTCATGGCCATCCGGTATACGGTCAACGGACAAGAACTTTGGGACAACAATGGGGGCCAGAATTACAAGATCACGTTCTCCCTCCCTACTACCCTGAGGGCGCCGGGAACCATTGCGCAGATCCAATATGCCTCGGACGAGGAGGCCGTTGCCAACTTGACCCAGAAGCTCGAGCGAGTCCAATCAACGGAGGCCCTGAAGGATGCTCAACGGTCCCACCGTCGACGGAGGTCTGGCAGCACAGACGAGGATTTTTTTTTCAACTCTTCCACCTCTCTGTCATCTCGTTACACGTGGGGAGCCTCTCTCAAGAAACCATGGAAGGCGCCGGACTACTCTACCTTCTCCCCCTCGAGACAGACCGCTCAGCCTGCCTCAAGTGGCGTTTTTCCCTGGTCCCATAAGCCCATCCAGTCCTTCCCAGCCAACCGGAGGTCCCAGGTTATCCGGTCGCAGAGTACTATTCTCACCCGCGGTTCACCTCGACTAGGCGACGACAATGCTACGTCCGATATCGTCATCCGGAGTCACTCACCCGGGGATTCACTGAACGAAAACGATACTGTGTGGCACAGCTCCTTCAGGAATCACACACGGGGCAGCTTTGACGTTCGACAGCAGAGCGGACTTGCCGATACGGGTTCCCCGGACAGGAAGATGACTAAGGCTGTGTCTGATTTTGTTCCACCGCGGGGCGAGGTTGGTGGTGTTGGTGGTGGGACCGGTAACGCGGACGCTGATAACGATAGGAACCCGTCGATTCCTATCGTTCGGGCCCCTATTTTCCATATGGCTAGCGAAATGGAGCGGATGTCGAGTGACGACTCGTCCACCACCTCGTCTTCATCTTCTCAGCCTTCGCCTGTAGTAATCGCCACCTCCACTCCGGGCCTGTTATCCAAAGAAATGGCGCCAATCATCAACAGGTGAGCACACACATTCCATTTGTGGACATCCTTCCCCAATAATGGAGAAGGAACGAACACCTTGCCAACGTTTTCGTGCTGACAAAACCGTTTCTACTCCCTTTTTTGGTGTTGTGGTGACCCATCGATTCGAAAAACAACGAAAATTAGATTTTGCTTCTACACCAGTTCGGGAACTGAAAATGGGACGACGGTTGGGTCTGGAGATGATGGTGGCGTTTTAGGTCTCGGTGATGGCACGATGGGTGTGGAGGGCTTGGCAGCGACTACCATTGCGTTTTCGGTTTCCGAGGACGCCCTGCAACGTTCCCATTCGGCGTCTTGCATCGACGATTTCCTGTATCAGTCTCAAAGGGCCATGTCACCGATCGAATACTCGGAATCCCCGTTCAAGTCGCGATCGTCAAGTTGTGATGACCTAGTTTCGCTCAGTGGATCGCTCACGCCCGCTCTGACCCCGACAAGGACGCAGTCCAGGCTTTAGGGTGTCTACCGCTCGTCAAGCACCCTTGTCGAACGACCACCTGACCGCTTCCTCCCTGCGATCGCGCTTATTACGCTCGTCTACGTCTCCATTCCTACCCCTTGAGCACGCCTCTTGTATCATATCACGTGGTCACGACTACACGCGCCAGTCCCCCACGACATCCACGACAATCAATGTTCCTACCCCCACAGAAATCTACATCTACACTCGATATATGCGTCCTTGTGTCCCTCCTGCCACGATAGCGTTGTGCTATACCTAGGGCTCGCCTTGTTGTCCTTCATATATTGTGTCTTTCTTTTGACTCATGTCTGTGTTATCTATCCTTTGTGTCTTACATGTCACGTCCCGCACGTTAACCACTATCCCTTCCTGTGGCCGTCCCCCCCTCCCACTCCCCCTCGGTTCGGACTCTCTTTATTTTCCAAGTCAATTCCCTTCCCGTTCTCCCACATTTTCCTCTCTAGCAAGCTTCGTCCTTTCGATGTATGATATCAGCGCCAAGTAGAGTTGCTTTCATTCCTTCTCCCCCCTGCATCATAACCTCGTCCCTTGCAAATGCTCCCTCCCACTCTCCGTTTCAATCGTCCCCTCATCCCCCTATTTCTTCCATAGCCTGTCCTCCCACATCAACCACACAAACCCTCCGCTGCGTACAACGTATGCGGATGTGGACCCCCACAAGTAGTCTATCTATCTCTTTCGAGACGTCCTCTTATCCTATCTTCTGCTGTCGGACTAGAGGTGTAATTCCAAAAGCTGAGTTGTCCTTAGGGTTTACCTGAACTGAGTGATATACGTTCCCGTACCAGCTATGATTTGGCTGTACGTGTCTCGTTGAACGACCACACGGTATGTGCAGAATGTCAAGACGAACACTGTTGAGTTCGGGAAAGTGTAGACACCGGATAGTTCAGTATCTCCTACGACCGCCTCCGCTACCTCCCCGACGTTGACGGTCACCCCTAGCGCCTCTGTAATCGCCTCCTCTACCTCCACGGTCATCACCTCTCCCATAATAATCACGATCACGATCGTCATCCCTCCTAGAACCTCCATACCCGCCTCCACTTCCTCCTCCGTACCCTCCATCTCGCCCGCTTCCACCTGCACCACCCGAGTATCCGCCCCCGCCTCCGCCGCCCTCACCCATGCCTCCAAACCCAGGGATGAAGTCCTCGTTACCACCCGATCCACCATGACTGCCAAAGTCCCTTCCAGATCCATACGAATCTGTCTGGGAGAACCTCCCTCCTGATGGTCCCATCCCCGGAAGTCCTCCCGCACCTCCTCCACTTCCACCAGCGCCCACATCCATCTGGTCTTCCCACCAACTCTCTCCGGGTCCGTTGGTCGTGAACCCAGGAACCATGAGATCTTCGTAATCTTCCTGATCCCCCGCGTTGGGATCCGTCTCCGGAGGTTTCTCCCCACCTCCGGAAAAGACGCTGGAGGCGTCACCCGGTCTCTCGCGGCACCAGAACCTTGTCGTGTGGTCGTTCGAGGCCGAGACTAGGAGGTGACCCAGGGAATGGAAAGCCAAAGCCCAAACGTTTGAGTCGTGAGCTTGTGAGAGTGTTGCGCGGGGAGGTGGAGAATGGGTGGATGTAAATGCCGTTGATGCGTCATGAGAAGAGGATTGTGTCAGTGACGATGGGGGAACGGGTGATGAGGAGAGGTCCCAGTGGAGGATTGCCCCTTCTGATCCTCCCGAGGCGAGGATGGGGTGGAATGGATGCCATGTCACAGCTATGGAGTCGGGATTATATTTCGAGTTGAACTGACCCCGAGGAATACGCGGTACGTACAGCAGACTTCTTTTTTGTGGCCTCTGAGTGTTTGCACCTCCCGCATGGCTCGGATATCGAAGACGCGGACGGTTTGGTCCCTCGAAGCACTAGCGACCATATTTCCGTTCGGAGACCATGCTAGTGCTTGAACAGTATTCTTGTGGTAGTGGCTGTGCATTTGGATGAGTGGCGGATCGCAAGTGGACGGGAGAAACCTACAGAGTAGAGATGCAGTTCCCGGTCCTCGGATCCCAGAATTTCATCATATTATCTTTGCTTCCGGAAACCAACAACCCTTTTGTAGGGTGCCACTCCACGCACTTCACATCCCACCCATGACCTATCGAAGGATTAGCCGGCCGTAAACGCCTGCGTGGCCTTCAATTACCTGTCAATACACGTTCTTCTCGTTGTTCCTCAAATGCCCATATCCGCACAGTCGAATCATCGCTGGCGGTGGCGAACCTGCTGTCGTCCGGACTGAAACTCAACGCTCGGATGGCCTCTCGGTGACCGTTCCAAGCCGTCAAATTGTTCATGTTGGGTTGGAAGTATTTAATTACTCCACTTTGGTCCGCGGAGGCTAAGAAGGCTCCCGAGTGGGTGAACCGCATCGCACGAATTGCTGTTTCGTGTGCTTGGAGGATCGTTTCGAAGTTGAATGTAAGTCCATTCCACAGTGTAAATTCACCACTCGTAGACCCAGTCAAAACACGTCGGCATTCTGGTGTCCACTAAAATAGTCTTCGCGCCTCAGAGCAGATTCAGCGGGTGGCATCGGTTCGGAGGTACTCACCACAACGCAATTCACCGGACATCGAATCTTGTTCGTTGATGTGTGAACGAACTTGGTGCATAACGACGTTGAAGAGTTCCCCGGGTATGCTTTCGGCGGGAGAAGCTGTGAATGTGGCGGATGAAAAGCACGATGTATTCAGTGAAATACTGGTACAGGTGCATTGGGTCCAAAGAGTTCCGTACGTCGATTATATACGGCGCCGCTGGCCTCATATACGGTAGATACCGCGGACTTGACGACGTCTTTCGTAACTGTAATCTCGGTGAGATCACGCGACGGGGACGCGAAAGACGGAAACTCACCAATGTCCACCTCCCAACCCCAGCGAAGTAGTCAACCGTCCGTCGGGGACGAACTTTCTTGAACGCCTTTCCGTCGATGAGCTGTCTAGCAGCCGCCATTTCCTGATCATGTTGTTTCGAATCATCCGCCGGTGGAGGTTGAGGAGCCTGTAGATATTTTGACGGCCTCCACTCTTGCGGATCCACTTCCGACTTCGACCCTAGAACGCTCGCCGGTAACAACAAGGGCAGCGTCGTCGTAGACATCTTGCAAGAAGGTTCTCCACTGGTCAAAAAGTCCAAAAACTTGCGGAGGGAAACACGGTCGTCGCAACGGATCGCAGAGAGGGCTGATACTCCCACGGTGGTGTGACCAGACAGTAAAAACCGCCCACCTCGCGATTTCTCTTTTCTTTGATTCTTCCACGATCAAAAACGCCTATGACGATAAATTCTGCGCAGGGTGTTTGAGCTAGACTGGGTTTCCTCCTGGAAACCAGTGTCAGCTTTGATATCGCTCGTTCGGCGCACTCTACCTTGTTACTTTCAAAGGGACGAGCTGCTTGAATCTGATGGCGTCCTCTCGTGGAAGGATCATTTTTGTAATACACTCTCCGTTTCTTTCTACCTCATACACACCTCCCACCTCATTTCAGACAGAGAGAAGACCCCCTTCGGGACCAATGAGCTGGAATGCGACCTTGTAAATGCTGCCCTTTCTCCACCTGACGTATCTTTTTTCCTCCCAATCCTGCGGCGTCCTAAGTATCAAATGTGGGGAATGGCTTCCCGTCGTCGTGGACAGTGACCATGTTCTCGTGTCGTCCGGACCGATTTTTGGGGTGAACCCGATCACAGATGTCAGTTTTCTTTCAAACTCGTCCAAATCTTTTGTGGGGATCAAAACGGTGAGGTGCGCAACTTCTGTAACACCGTTCGGATGCTCTACGTGCCCGTCGGGAACCTGGAATGCCCCAGTTTTCAGGGGACTCGAAATGTTATACAACTCCCATAGGTGCAGATAAGATACGCACCCTCCACTCTCTCGGCGTGACGTCCCCACAAAAGAAAGGTAACGATCCGTTCTTCGCGGCATCCTCGACGTTGGACGTCGGATCTGGTCCGGTCACCAACCATTTGAGGATCCTTCCTGCCGGTGTCTCCCTCCCACCTGGGACTTCGGCGAGGTATCTCACACCGCTTCCCTCTTCTTGAGCACGAGAGTTGATGATCTTTGAAATCGTCGGTGACGTTCCAAGAAAAGCGTAGTCTATCCACCCAGGGAGCTTGGAAGCCCAGATGTGAGATTCTCGACGGGACCTCTCTTCCGAATCCTCTGGATAATGTTCGATTGGATGAGTGAACGCGATTAGTTCCAGATACACCCCATCTTGTATGACCTGGTTATGTATGGTTAGCTTCACGATACTGTGACCGTTCTTACACGGGCCGTATCGTGCGGACGTACAATGAGCAAGTTTTCTGTCAGTCCACCGGCGTGAACGCCGCCAGGCATGACACTACAAGGGATTTCAATGTCATATCGATAGGGGGCGTCTGCCGTCTCTGCCTCACTCGAATCCGTATTCAACGAATTTCTTCCTGGTTTCTTCCAGGGTACCAGGAGGTGAAAGAAAGACTATATGATCGATTGTGGACGTAGATGGAGTTCCGGTCATGACCAAGGAGTTCGAATCCGAATCGCGCGTACTCAGGCGGTAAGAATACAAGGTCTCGAAAGAAAGAAAAAACACAAATAGGTGCTACCAAGATGACGGGGTAAGGCGCTCTCCTTTCGTTTTTTTCTCTCATGGGACTTGAAACAGGCGTAGGTTTCCTTTTTTCTACCTATATATATATATCCGTAACTCCAGTTGAGCTGAGCTTGTGGGCAGAGTTAACATTCGAAACCCTATCATTCCCGGTAGACCGGGGTTCGAACGTTCACCGAGCAGCCGATCTCGCTCTGCTCTCAGCTTCCACTATGCAGGCAACAAGGCCGGATGGCCCGTGATTTCACTTTGGAGAGTGAGCCGAACGACCGGAGGAAAACTCTGGGGAGATAATCAGATGCACGGCCGCTGGCGTTGGGAGTGCGCGCCGAGGACACCCGTGATGCAGTCAAAGCGCCTTCGAGGCGCCCCACCGACCACTTTCCCTTACCACCACCACCGTCCCCATACCTGGCCTTGACCCCAATATGGCGCAAAAGGGAGGTGGGTTCGATAAACAAACGTGAGTAGTCGTTTGAGCCAAGGTCAATCGATCTCTCAAACGAAAACTATTGAAGAGGCCCTTCGCGATGCCTTGAAGTCCGTGGTAGACAGCAGTGGACTTGGATCCAACCCCAGAGTGGAGTTCTATAACAAGTTCCAACGAGAAATGGAAGACCACGACCGGGATTTCGAGAAGAAATATGATGAAGACTTGAATACCACACTTATTTTTGTGAGTGGTTAACCGTGCACTGTGGATGGGGATTTAGGAATCGCTTGGAACTCGACGCTCACCATGGGGTTTTGTGCAGTCTGGTTTATTCTCGGCCGTGACGTCGGCGTTTATCATCGACCTGCAATCAGAACTCAGGCCGGATTACCAGGAGATGAACAACACGTTGCTCGAGATGCTCCTCAACGCCACCACTGGATCCCTCACTGCCGATTCTGCGACCTCTGTACCTCGGTGGTCCGGCCCCGATCCTGTTATCGTCCAAGTTCAATGTATTTTCTATGCGACGTTATCTGCCACTCTCCTAGCGTCATTCCTTGCTATGCTTGGAAAACAGTGGCTCAATCGGTATAGACAGAACGAAACTCGTGGTTCGACCGCAGACAGGAGCCGTGTGCGCGAGAGGAAGCTCAATGGGGTCGAGACCTGGAAATTCCATGGAGACATTACCGCTGATCCTTCAGTGCGCATTGGTCCTTTTGGGATCTGCGCTCTCCAGGTACCTCTGGGAGGTCAATCGTTCGGTTTCGTCGGTTGTGTTTGGGTTCACGTGTTTTGGGTTTCTCTTTTACCTGCTCATCACTACGGTGTCCGTGTTCTCCTTCGATCGCCCACCCCAAACGCCATTCTCCCTCCTAATTCGCTTCGTAATCGGTTTGGTTATTCCGTACTGGCGAAACCTTCGACAACCCTTTGGACATACCCGAAAACCTCCCGAGCCCGGAATACTGGGGGTACCAGCCGATTTGCCACTTCCGGCGGACGCTGTCGGCAGAAGACACGACTTGGAAGCCAACACCATCGCCCTTGCGAGAATAGCGCCGGCCTGGATCCAGTTTCCGGTGTCGGTTACTCCTCTCTTCATCAAGGAAACGGGAGCCGCAGGCGACAAGCTCGACGCCAGGTGCATCACTCGCATGTTCGTAATGGCGACCGACGTTGATGCGGTCACTTTGATTTTGGGCTTCATACCAGAGGTCATTTGGCATAGCGGAATCAAGAAATTTCCGCTCAAACGCATATACAACATTCTCATGGATTGTTTCGACCTCTCTGGCCCCTACCCAGTCGTGATTCCCAAGTTGCGAGAAGTAGCGTACCTCAGTGCCAGGGCTAGGGAACTCCAGTGACGCTGTATTACCCAATACGAGGAACACAAACAGGATAGTTGGAATTCCCTATGTGCAGGTCACCCTCTTTTGTCGGCCACGGACTGTGGCCCCGATTCCGACCTCAAGGCCGTCCTTTTTATGGTCGACATGACACTTGGGTACGACGATGGGTTCCCCTGGGAGCAAATGCAGGTGACAACTCCCCACCGCGCATGGATGTCCCACGTATTCCTTTGTCGCGCCTGGCACGAGGGGCAACCATTATCGGAGGTCGTGATGGATTTTGTAGAAAACTCGATGTCCCTGAGACTGCCCAGTCATGGTTTCATCACGGACTGCCTCTTCATTATAGGGTTGATGATCGGTGTTCCTTTCCATGTCAGCGACATTACTGTGAGAGACAAAAGGTTGGACCTGTTTTCTTCTTCTGAATGCCATTCATTGACTCCGCTTCCCCAGCCGTGAGATGAAGTCCATCCTCGGAAAAGTCTTCAGAGCTCTTTCAGCGATCTTCTCTTCCAAATCCATACCACCGTTGGCCGTTCGTGCACTCCGGCTTGTAACACGGCTCGCAGTGGAGGACGTTGCCGACGCCAGTTATGAATTATTCAAGGCGATCATGGCCTCCGATAACCTGACAGACCAGTATTGGGAGGCCTCTCGACTCACGTTCCATGGGGCATTTCAACAAAGGGCCGACGGTTCAGCTCCTCGGGAACCGCGGGTGGGAGAACAAATTCTCAAGTTCCTCGATTATCACCTTGGTCTCCAAGGGGCAGGAGAGGATCACAAGTCTTCCGTCGCTCTCGCCTTGGAGGCAGCCATCGTCGTGTCGTCGCATGACAGCCGGCCCTTACCTCTGGCAGTTGAATGCTTCAGAAACTTCGACTGCACCAACCCATCCTTCGTGAGAGGTATGCGATCAATGATTCACTCCAGCAGCCTTCCTTGGGTTGGGGGGTTAGTCCTTGGCCTTATCGCTCTCGTACCCGATCAATGGTTCAACTCCCCTATACCTGTGATGAAGCCGGAGGAGATGTCCGAGTTCTGCGAACGCCTCGCCGTGCTCATGATTGACAATGGGACCCATCTAACATACTTCATGGGGGTCAGCGTCTCGATCCTCTTTGGAATGCTTCGCTCACCGGAATGGAGGAGCCATATAGTTACCAGGTTCTGGAGTGTACTTTCCCACTGCGCTCTGGTTGACGAGGAACAGGAGTCGTTCAATTGGTGTTTGCAGAACGCTACCCATTGATTGGAATTTATGAGAGGGTTACCCAATGGCGAAGGGTTGAAGTGGTGGTACGGGACACTTTGGTTCCATTTCGACAAGCTGGATCCTACGGTTCGGGGTGAGGTGGAGAGGACTGCGAGGGATATGTCGTTGGGTGACGGTCTCCCGGACCTGAACTTGTACCTCAATATTATAGGTCAAGAGATAGAGAGAACACGACGGGAGCTGGATGGACTCGCTGATGGGGGCGGGCTGGGTGGTTCTGGTATGGACCTACTAGAAGAGCTCGGTTGGTAACCCTGGAAGGGAACTACCGCAGGCTGGATAGGATTACAGGTGGACAGTAGGGCGTCGTAGATTGGGCGTCCCGAGACATCAGTGCATTTGCACTGTGTATCCTGTCGCTCCCACTTTTCTTTTTGTTATTGTGTATCCCGAACTTCCTGCGTTGACGACCGAACAGGTGTGCGGACCGCGCTCCTATGCAACCGCACTCGGCCAGCCCGCGTAAAATGGATTTCACGGGACCGTGGCTCGGGAGAGATAGTACAACCGCAGGGATCAAGTCGAGGATGTTCGATCCTTGGTGTGAATTACGGTTGTCTCGAATGGCCTTAATTACAACAGTACATGGCGCGGCGGTCTTTCCAGTACTCGAAGATATTACTTGAACATCGTTGGGGTCATACTGTTAACTGGCGTTGCCACCTTTGTGCCGTGGCGAAGCCCGGCAGAGTTTATCGCTGAAGGAAGAGGAGCTTGTGGGGGGGGGAAGACTTGAAGGTAACGCGTAGCCATCCTTCCACTGCGCGACCCTCTCAAAATTGAAGTAGCACGCAGCTCCAAGGGGACGGGCCTAGAGAAAGAGGGAAAGGAGAGACACGATGAGTACCCGGACCAGAACACCCAATCCACAATCCCGCACGCACTCGGTGAGTGTCGTTCCTGTTTGGGACAGGCAACGGGTCGGGGAATTTTCCATCCCCATCCACGAGGTCAAACTCATACCTCGTCAAAAACATGGCCAAAATCAATTTCATCTCCAGCTTTGCCGCCTTCATCCCCGAGCAAGGGTGCCTACCGGCCCCCCAACCGAGGAACGGATAGACAGCGCTCGGAACTGGGTCGGGTCGCAACCACCGACCGGGGTCGTACTTGTACGGTTCGGAGTAGTATTCGGGGTTCAAGTGGACGTCAGCAAAGGAATACGCGAGGATATCTCCCCGTTTGACCACCCGTTCACCAATTTTCATCTCCTCACGAAGGTTCATTCGGAGGGCGATGTTGCAGAGGGAAACTCGCTGTGACTCCCGGGTGTAGGCTTCGAGGATAGGCAGTTCTTCTTCCCATGCGGAGACAGGAATTGCTCCGAACTTCTCACACAGTGTTGCAGAGGAGAGAGTCTCCGAGGTGACGGGAAACCAAGCTCTGGATCTCCCTCTTGCACTGCTCCTCTCTCCACTCTGGGTGGGTGGCGGGGTTGATGAGCATCCAGCATGCTCGATTGGGCAACGTTGATTAGTCTTCGTGGACCGCGTCAGATTCCAAGACTTACTAAGGATACCGGTAGGGATACCAGCATAAAGCATCCCCATGACGAACTGGAAATGTCGGATCAGATTTCACAAAACCTCACGCAACCACTAGAGTGTAACTCACCCCGACGATAGTTGGAGTCGTCTCTCCGTCAGCGATCAAAACGTCAATAGCGCCGCTTGTGAGCTCCGCATGCCTCCTGGTTTCGACGTAGGTGTGGCGCGTGGTGAATAGTTCAGTGACAGCTTCCTTCCCTGCCTTTCTCGGCTGGGGAACCAGGGAAAGAGCAAGGAGGTGGCAGTGGCACTCGTCTGGAGGGTCAAGAACAGTTCTCCGATCCTCTTGACATCCTCTTCGTTCTTCATCAGGCCGCGGCATGTGGTCACACGGGCAGTCATCGCAAAAACAGAGCTGGAGAGAGTCAACTAAACACCGAATTTCAAAAACAAGACTCACCTCGTATATCTCGGTGAATGGGTCGATTCTGCCGTTTTCCCCCACTTGTCAGTCTTGCTGACGATATCCTGCAGCAAGATGGGGGGGACTGAAATGGAATTAAGACCAATAACCGAGTTCATTGGTTTAATAACGGGGATGGCACGTACCGTCTCGTAGGCGAGTCCTGTTCGAGAGCTTACTCATCT
>Ga0307515_10009567_pt1 | contig 18723 bp, 21 predicted proteins | sample 17_EM_MG_FD_194513 | JGI IMG/M metagenome (GOLD analysis project Ga0307515, IMG submission 194513) | Populus trichocarpa ectomycorrhiza microbial communities from riparian zone in the Pacific Northwest, United States - 17_EM | ecosystem: Host-associated > Plants > Roots > Unclassified | place...
ACTTGTTGAACTCCCTCATGGCCGCACTCCTGTTGGATCACGCTGGGTATTCCACATCAAGCGCACTGCAGATGGGTCCATCGAGCGGTACAAAGCTCGTCTGGTTGCCCAAGGGTTCTCCCAACGAGCTGGGTGGGACTACGTCGAGTCCTTTGCACCCACCATCCGACTCTCTGTTGAGCGTGCTCTCTTCGCACTTGTTGCTGCAGATGACCTCAAATGTGACTCCATTGACATTACCACTGCTTTCCTGAATGGTGACCTGGAGGAAGAGATCTACATGAAACCACCTGAGGGCTATGAGCAGTACTCCAGGGATCGCTTGCTCTATTGCCTGCTCCTCAAGGCGCTTTATGGCCTCAAGCAAGGAGGCAGGCAGTGGTACCTCAAGCTCAGTGAGGCGATGAAGAAGATTGGCTTCAGGAAGGTGCGCAGTGAACCATGTGTCTACCTATGGGAGGACAGCACTGGCGGGAAGGTGGTTGTGCCAACCTATGTAGATGACTGCCGTATCATTGGCAAGACGAAGGAGGGCATCCAGCACATAAAGGCAGAGCTGCAGAGGCACTTCAGGCTCCATGACCTTGGGCCAACCAGCTGGTTCCTCGGTGTCGACATCAAGCGCAATCGCTCCACACACACCATTACACTCTCCCAGCATCAATACATCGTTGATATGCTCAGGGACTTTGGTATGGAGGACTGCACACCCGTGAAGACACCCATGGTTCCTGGTCTGCGCCTGGAGAAACCTGGTAGTCCACTCAGTGCTGAGGAGATTGAGTTCATGAAGGACAAGCCGTATCTGCGTGCCATTGGCAAACTCACTTGGTTAGCTAATGGCACAAGACCTGACATCGCCTATGCTGCAGGTGTGCTTGCCCGCTTCAATAACTGTGCAGGGAAGGCCCAGTGGACTGCAGTGAAGCACCTCCTTCGCTATATCAAGGGTACGATGGACTACAAACTCCAATATGGTCCCCATCCTCATCCTACTGCCTTCACCTCATTCTCAGACGCCGACTATGCTGGAGATGCTGATTCTGCCAAGTCAACAACTGGTTTCGTGCTCCTCATGGGTGGTGGTGCTGTCTCCTGGTCGTCGAAACTACAGTCCCGTGTTGCTCGCTCCACCACCGAAGCTGAATTCATTGCTGGTGAGTCCTGCACCCGGGACATGGCCTTCTTCCGGTACATCTTCAAGGATTTGGGCTACAAAATTGCACTACCTCAAGCACTAGGTATGGATAATCAATCTGCTATTCGCGTCGCAAAGAACCCAGAGCACCAGGGACGCATGAAACACCTCAACCCAATCTATTATGGCTTCAGAGAGCAGATAGAGGCTGGGGAAATCTCTCCACACTTTGGTCCGACTATGGACATGCCTGCGGATATCCTGACCAAGGCATTACCTCGAGAACAGGTCGAAAAGGCTGTGAGCATGCTTGGTCTGCAAGTGTGAGGATCGGCCTCATCAGGGGGGAGACTTGAAGGTATATTCTCTTATGGTGATTGCTATTGACCTTTCATGACTGTATTCTATGTTTCGGCCATTCCCCACTTCCTTTCATGTTTCCTTGTGTTGTATATGCCTCCATTCTCATTTCGGCATTCCTATGTCCCTTCTGGACTATCATTCTGTGATTCCTGCGACTCCTGTACGTTTGGGAACGATGGCACTGCCTCCCCTTGCGGGTTCTGCTCACTCCCATCGCTCCCTAGCGTCTAGTTAGCTTGATCACTCACAGTCAATTCACCATGACCCATCTGAGCCCCCCGCATCCTCTGCTTCACCTGCACCCACCCTCTGACCAGGACTCTACCACCAGGACTCTGAGGATGAGCAGGGTGCTGAGATTGCGCACCAGGTCTGGGGCTCAGTTCTGGAGGCTGCTGGTATCTACCCTGAGTATGTGGAGATGGAGATGCATGATGCACGGGAGCTGGCCTTTACTGCTGCCCACCAAGCATATGCTGCATCTAGTGAGCTGCCTGTGCCAAAGACTTTCAAGCAGGCTATGGCTGGGGCCAAGACCATGCAGGACTACATGCATCCATAGCTCCTCTTTGAGTTTGAGGAGTGAATAGGAGGCAGGCCAGAGCTCGCTCCACTCACGAAGCAGGCCGCGCACACGTCCGCCATAGCGGGTAGTGGACTCCTCATTGCTCTGCAGGGCATTGAGGAACTTGTTCAGCTTGTCCAGGCGATTTGCAGCAGTATCTGGCTCGAACTCCTACTTGAGGTCGTTGTATACATGCTTGGGGTCATTGTAGTCAATGTCCTTCACCTTGTCCTCAGCCAGGGGGCTCAGGCGCATGTGGAGGATGAAGCATGCGTGCTCAGCTAGGCGCCAATACTCATAATACTCTTTTCCCCAAGTCGTGGACTCATCCCAGTCATCTTTTACAAGGCCCAGCACACCCTCCTTTTGCAAGTAAAGCAATGTATATTACCACCACACTGCCCAACTTCCCTTGGTGAGTTCAGGGCATTTGGCAGTGAACTCAGCATCGTATGTGTCAGTGGTAGACATGAGCAGATAGACGGTGATAAACAAGGGATAACAGTGTTACAATTGGCCTAATCGGCGGCCAAATGTAAATATGGGTGCACTGAAGTTGGATGAACTTGTGAGCACAGGGTTCAAACTGGCGAGTTGGAAAATGTAATATTTAATTCGTGTGGGCTTGTCACAGGATTACAAGGGAATTGGTTGACTGATTGTGGTCCTAGCAAATATTGTTGCCAAAGCTGAATGGCATGGGCGATTGTGCTGATTCTTGGTGAGTTATATCGGTCGACCAGGTGCTACCCGCGTACGAATTTGCAGGCCGATTGGCGTGATCCTTGGTGTGGGGGGTGCGCCACATAAGCCATACAGGCGTACAAATTTGCAAGGCGATCGGCGGTGCAGAGATGACCCTGTTGTGCTGTTTTCAGTGCACTGAGTGTGTAGTTGGGGTTGCAGAGTAGCAGGCACAATTGAGCACAGGGGGATGCAATAACTTGAACCTATTGACTCTACCTCCAGAGGGGGCTGATGACAGCGGCCTAGCATATCTGTGACAGCTGTCAGTCTGGAAAGTCACCAGTTAGTCACTGCACCTCAGAGAATGGTTGGCGCGATGAATGGTTGGAGGTGGGGCTGGCATACATATTCATTGTACATGTAGCTAGTGTGAATATAGTAAAATTTCATTTATTTGTTTGAGTACCTTTGGTACAAGCAAGTGGGTGCATGTTTGCATTTCAAACCCTGCTTCTCAAACTCCACTTCTCCCTCCTGACCTTGTTGACTCCCACATGGATGCACCACTACACTGCTGCTGTGCTTGCAAACAACTCAAACCATTGAATGAGTTCAAAATACATGTCAAAGATGATCAAGATGGCAGGCAAGGTGATCCAACAACCAAATGCGCCTCATGCACCCTCCAGAACCCAAAATCACATCAAAATATTAAACACAAGCGTGAACCCGAAGAGCCTACACCCCTCTACACCAACAACTCTGTGCTGCCTGTCAACCAAGACCAGTTTCTGTCCATATTGAAGAACCAAGCACCTGATGGTAGTCTACCCTGTTCCACATGTGTCACCACTGAAGGAATGGTGGGGGATACTAAAGGCATTGCTAAGCTCATTGTTGAGCATGTTTGGGAAGCAACCAGTTATAGATTCACATGAGTAGACTCAGAACACAATCCTGTTCATGCCAATTGTTGACATGAATCATTCTACAAATATAGATACAATTGTCAGTTTATCAGGAAGGATGGCCTTGTTAGGCTGCACTACAAGTGCTGCCAGTCAGCAGCAATGACAAACAACTAACCAAAGAAGCAGTGTACCAATCCTGCTCAAGCAAGGGACATCTGCTGCATGATACAATATGATTGTCATGGCACAAGTATCTGTCTGGGTTTCGCAAGCGAAACAGTTAACCTTTGTCCAAGGGCAGATTCTTTTCTTTGTCCAATGTACATATATATTCATATTATGTCAGTAGCACTTCTGGATACACTACATCCTGAGTCTGAGTCCCTGCCTCCCCTTGTGGAAATAGAACATAGATCCGATTTTTGGCAGTGGCCCTTGAGAGTGCAACATAGAGTTGGCCATGTGTGAAAACAGGAGTACACAGGTCAATTCCCACATGCTTGACAGATTGTCCCTGGCTTTTGTTGATGGTCATTGCAAAGGCAAGGTGAACTGGGAATTGATGGCATGCAAGGATGAAGGTAAGGTCACTCTTACGTGAGTATAGGGTGATCCGAGGAATGAATGCTGGCTTCCCATCATGTTCACCTCCCAAAATGCGACCCTCAAGGACATGTGTGGAGGTGTGAGTGATCAGTAGCCTTGTACCATTGCAGAGACCTTGGGAAGGATCCAGATTGTGCAGCAGCATCACTGGGCATCCCACCTTGAGTGTCAGTTTTGCCTTTGGAAAGCCATTTGGTGTCAGAGTGTGCAGGTATTCAGGGGCATACCCTGCATCAAGGTCCTCTGCATAGTGTCCCCGCCTTTCCTGAGTCTCATGGACAACCCTGTCATAGCCTGCAAAGGTGTGGGTCACCCCAGAGAACTGGGCAAGAATGCTGTGGTTGAGCTCATCCACTGTTTCATTGCGAGTAGTAAGGATTGTCCTCTCTGTGAAATACCCTGGTGGTCTTGGCTGAGGGTTGGAGATACCTGGGTAAGTTGCATCCAGAAGACTCTGCAAGGCTTCCTCTGCTGTGCTTCCACCAACTCTCACATGGTCAGGAAGTGATGTAGTATACTCCACACCACCATGCTGCACATTGGTTCCCTCACCAAGAGAGAGGAGCCACTGTGCAAATGCCTGTTCCTCTGGACTCTGCCCAAGGCACATATTTTGAGTCAAATGGAAGATCCTCACATGCTGCCATAGGTATGAGTGTTGGATGCATGCAAACACAATGTCTTCTCTATTGCCCTTCTCAACCACTGGGAGGATTTGCCTAAAGTCTCCTCCCCAGAGCACCACAATACCACCAAAAGGTCTGTCACAGTCAAGGACATCCCTCAGAGTGCGATCCACTGCCTCCATGCAATACCTATGTTGCATTGGAACTTCATCCCAAATAATTGCAACAGTCTGCTTGAGGAGCTCTGCTTTAAGGCTATTCTTAGGTATGTTGCAATGGGAAGTATCATCCACATCCAATGGGATTTTGAAGCAGGAGTGTGAAGTCTGGCCTCCAGGTAGGAGGATTGATGCAATGCCAGAAGATGCAACACAGAGGACAACCTTGCCCTGACCACGTATAGCATGACTGAGAGCCTGATAGACAAAGGTCTTTCCAGTACCACCTGGCCCATTTAAGAAGAAAAGACCACCACCCCCATTATCAATGCATTGGAGGACATCCTGATAGACTACAACCTGTTGTGCATTCATCTGTACCCTGCATGCTTCAGCAGCCTCCTGCTCTCTTGCAGGGTGATAGTCAAGCTGCTGAGCAATGTAGTGATTGTGCTGTATTGCAGCCCAATCTCCCACAGGCAGAGGGAGCTGGAAATTTGGAAGGTCAAGGCCAGCACGCAGAAGGAGTGGGCGCATGAGGAAGAGGCCATAGTCCACTACCTGGTCCTGAGTTGGTGCATGAACCTGGTGTCTGGTTTGCAATAGACGTGGCAAGTCATCACAGATCTGGACCTTGTATCTCTCCCATAATCCAAGAGGATCTGCAGGCTCACAGTGAAGGAGAAGCAGCACAAATAATGACCGCAATTGGGTACCTGTTTGGAAGTTTGCAGCTTGATCCAGGCAGTGCCTCCATTCCTCATCATTACCAAGGAGCCCAAGAGCAAGGCATGCAGATTGGAAGGTGGGATGGACCACACCATTCACAGTGCGAAGAGCAGCAAAGGAGGTGGGACCTCTAACATGGGTCAAGAGCATCCTCAAAAAATACCGGTCACCTGCAATAGGTGAAACAAAGTACATCCTACCAACTGCAGTGGTATTTCCTGAACGCCGTTTCCAATGTGGTAGCACATTCCGACCTGCAGCCCCAGGAATCCAGCAATAGTGATTTGGGATATCTGAATATAGCATGTTGTGGGCATTGGGATCAGTCTGGTTCAGCTTGAAGAAAGCCAACAACTTGGTATCCTTTGCTGCTACCCTCTGGATAACCTCATCTGCAGACTCTCTAGCAGGATCATAAACTCCTATCTGCTCATCAGGAAGATGGATGGGTAACCTCTCCACTGGTGGCCATTCCTTGTGTGTATGGAAATGGAAGATGCGGTACATTGCCTCTGCATCACCAAGCCACCTTGCATCCAAGTACTGCTTGATTTCATCCCGCTGCACAACTGCAGTGATCCGGTCATGTCCCTTGAATATGTACTTGTGGATATACTTGGTAGCACGAACAGATATGCAGACCTCCACATTGATGTGGCATTCATAGCGGCCACTGAGATAGCGATTATAAGGGACAACCCAGCGATTGTCAATGGAACTGACCCGACCTCCAGCATGAATCTCATGAGGGCCTGTGTTGCGGCGGCGATAGGTTGGATACCCATCAGCAGTCATGACTGTCTCCTCAGAGAATGGCTTGGGAAATCCCTTTGTGCATTTGCCCCTGTCAATGCACACAGCATTTTGATTTCCATGTGCCCCACATGGCCTATGTATCATGACCTTAGAGACAATACTATAAAGGTGTGGCTCAGTGGCTGGATCAGGGAGCTCAGCACAAACAATGGTGTCAATTTGAGCTGGTGTGATTGGTTTGGCAGCAGCATCAAGAAAAATGAGGAGGTGCATATGGGGAAGGCCACGCTTCTGGAACTCAATGGTATAGATATGGGCCACTGTCCTTCCAAAGATTCCCTTCTTGGTGATTTCATCCAGAAGAGATTCCATTTTAAGATGGAAGACACGTGTAACAATATCAGGACGATCACTCCAAGTCTGCCCAGGGAGTAGAGCCACTCGGATGTCCTCCCACTGGGGGTTGGCAGTTGCAGTAACAAAAAGGTCTGGCTTGGGCCCAAAGGCAGCAGCAATAGCATATGAATCCTGGCAGAATTGGAACATACTCCGGGGGCTCCCAATATGGCTGGAAGGCAGGATGAAGGGTTGGCCAACATCATCAAGGTGATCCCCAGCATGGGCAGCATCCATAATCCCATTGAGCTGGGCAATACGAAGCTTTCCTTGGTTATGTCTGAGCCATGATAATCGAGACTGCTCAATGCATGCCCATGCATCCACAACATATTGCTGGAAAAGCTTCCCCCCATGCAACAATGTAAGGGGTTCATCTGTGCGCTCATGCAACCAATATGAATAATACTCATTTTGGGTAAGATTTCCCCCACCTCTGGCATGGTGCTGAGGCAGCTGATCATGCCAGCCAAGATCCCCAAGTGGGAAGAGCAAAACATAATGAAGAGGATCATAAGCAGGATTGCAGTCATGAATACACTGCAGAGGGAATTGACCAACTGGAGGGGTCCAAAGATGTAGTATGATATCTCAAGTATTGGCCTTTGGATGAGCATGAGGCAGTATAGCAGCAACCTCAGTTGAGGTGGTAGGAAGATTATAATGCCATTGGTCAGTGTGTTGGGAAAAATGCAGGCGCAATGACACATCATGTTGGTCTGCACCTGCTTCAAGCAATCTCTCATGTGCTGTCTGATATAGGTGGAAAAATGGGTTCACCTCAGTGACCATGTCATGCAGATCCAGGAGCAGAGATCGCCGCAATGGGCGATTGGCTGGGTTTTGCAACCGTGCATCAGCAGCAGCAGCAGCACTCTCCAAGAAATAAATCTGTACATAGGAGGACTGGGCCTCAGGCTCAGGTATCAGGGCACCATGCCAATGCCGAACCTCTCCAGAAACTTTAAAGACATAGTTACCATGAGTTCTATCAAACCTTGGATCTCTGGTTGCACCAAGAGATGTAAATGCAAGGGATGAATTATACTGATGAATGTGCTCATGGAAGTGCCTGGACTCTTCTTCTGGTCTACTATAGAGGAGTCTTCTCAGGAGGAATGGGGGTTCCATGAGATGTGGAACAGAAACCTAATGGGCCCATCAATACAGGAATCCTGAAATAATCAACTGGAGCATACCTTGCCAGCATGACAACAGAGTGTAAAAACAGGATTATTCAGGTTTGAACCCCACTGCTTCTCTTCTACCCAATGCTTAGCATGGCAGTAGGAACAAACAAAATTCCCATATGCTGACAACCTATGTGGTGGCCATGCATCATCATATGGAGTACAGGCACGGTTATATGCAGGAGGCATGCGGGGTTGTGCTGGTGCATGACCCCTTGGCAGCCCCCTTGCTTGCCCCCTGGGTTGTCCCCTTGGGGGTTGACCATAAACAGGCAGAGGAGGTGAAGGAGATCGCAAATCCACAGCAGGCTCATAGTCTGAATCAGGATCTGCCACTGGCACTGGCAAAGGGAGAGGTTCAATCTCATGTTCAGGCTCAGAGTCATGATCAGACAAATGGAGGGGGTCAACAGCAGGGGAAGTCATCCTGCTTGCAAAGGTGCTGGGTGCAGGTGATGTTGCATGAGAAGAAGAGGCAGCAGCAGTAGCAGGAGGTGATGGTGGTGGGGAAAAGGAGATTGGGGGGTGCAGTGGTGATAAAGGAAGAGATGGTGCAGGTAGAGGTAGAGTATACAGGGGTGGCTCTGGTGCTGCCACCTCTGGAGGGTGAGGAACAACAACAGATTGTGGGATGAGGGGTTGGGATGTGCCAGAAGGCAAATGATACTGTGATCGAATATGCTCTGGGCTTTCAAGAACACGCCCCTGACGTTCCTGGGCCCTTGAGGCAGCTTGCTCCTCCTGTGCAGCAGTTAAAGGGCTGGAATGATCCCTAAGAAGAAATGATTAGTTTCAATATTCCGCCCATGACTACTTATTTACATCTCAGCAATTATTGTAAATTTTTAGGAAATTTCTGAGTGCTGCTGGAGGGCAATCTGGAAGAGGCAGGCGAGACCTCCAGCAGGTGGCAAAGGGCCAGCATGTGGCAGGCAGCCATTCAATAATCATTGTCATTTTTCCAAGGCCTGTTGCTGAATACACTGACCCATTATTACAAATATATCATGTCAGATATTTTCTGATTATTTACCTAATTATTTAAATATTTAAAATGGATTTTATGAGGGCAAAAATTTTCTTCATTTGTTCCACTTATAGTCCTGTGGTCAGGCTGACTGCTTGTCATATCAAAATGCATTATATATATTTATATTTATTCACTATTTATCTGTTTATTTACATATTTAAAAAAGATTTTTACAAAGCTGAAACTTTTTCGGTGGTTTTTCAGTGGCTGTGTGGGAAAAAGAAGTGCTAAGCAAGAGGCTGGAGCCAGTCACTGATTTATGTCACCTGTCATTGTATTTTGTTAATATATAGATCCTCATCATACTCCCCCATCCTGACTTCTGTGAAGTTCTGCTCACCCATGAAATCTACCATGAGCCCTATACTGACATCAGCATTCCCTCCCAATGGCTTGATTATATTGTGGAAAAGCATGACCTTGGCCCAACACAGGTATGTGGTGTGCATCTGAATTGACTGAATTGACTGAATGAATGTTGGGTGTCAGATATTCTGGCACATTCTGCAAGAAACAATGGGTGGGAAAGGCATTAAATTCAAGCAGAGGGCCATACATCACTATTGGGCACAAATAGGCAGTGACATTTGGTGGCTGGCCAATGACCCTATTGGGTCAGCCCACAAATACTGTCAAAAGCATGGGCCAGGGCAATATATTGAAGAGGTGGAGATGCACCCAATACCTGGTTCACAAGCATTTGCATTTGTGGTGAAGGACTTTATGGCTGGATGGGCACAGCACACCAACTCATTCTCAGTTGATTTGACATGTAAATGAAATGACTTATATTGGGCTCAACTCTAACATACATTATAGTCAACACCAATAAAAATAATATGGAACTATTTGGCAGTATTGCAGATATGCAGGGGCAAGGCCTCCCACTGTCATACCTCTTTGTATTCACTGATGCAGATGCACCACTGCATACAAAGGAGACAGTGCTCCTCCAGTGGATGACTGCATTGAAGGACCATGGAATCCAGCCTGAGTTCACCCTCTCCAACAAGGATCAGTCTGAGATCAACACTTTGAACCATGTGTGGCCATCAGCTAAGCACCAGCTATGCCTATGGCATATGCTATGAGCAGTTAAGTGTCATCTTGCCAATAGCCAGGGAGCCCCTGCCCACTATGACTCCAATGAGGCTAAACAGCAATTTGGATTCATTGACACAGCATTTCTACCTGTGGGACAAATGAGTGCAAAGGACCAAGTGGTTGTGTTCTTCAGTCTTTCTCATTGGTCTTCAGGCATGTTCTGTGTCATTTGCCCACCAGATTGTTTGACTTACTGTATCTGTCACTCTGCATTCTCAATCCAACAGAGGGACCCTTGGTCAGCTTGTGAGTGAAGAAGCCAGAGTGCCTGCTCAAGTCTGTCTGCCAAATTATTCACTCACTCACATCTTGACAGACCCTGTGGGTTGATTAGGGCATTCAATTCACCACTGAGTAAGAAGAAGTCAGATCACCTGAGGAAACCCATTTGGATCACCTTCATGTAACAACCAATCAGTCTCTGTATTTGTGGTTCAGGAGGGTGAGGGAATGTTCTAGTGGGAATTAGCATCAATGCATCAGGTCATACTATGTAAGGGTAAACTCATTGAGACTGAGGAGGCCAGGCCAGGAACCTCACTACCTGGCTGGGTTCTTGTGAGCCAGGAGTAATTGCTGAGTTCCTCCAGTGCTGGTGCCTCTGCCTGTTCCTCAGGAGGTAGTAGTGCATGGATATCATAGAATGGTGGAGTGGGGTGCCGAACAACTGATGTCTACCAGTCAGGCCCAGGGCAAGGCAACTTTTGAATGAGATGCTTGCACAAGAGATACAAGTGGTACTTCTGTGCTCCACAAGAGCAAGTCCACTGGAGGACATCAGTGTTGTATTCACCCTTGGTTGCACAATCCTGAAGCAGCAGCCATGCCTTCTTGATCAGGGCTTGCTCTCCAGTTAGGGTGGTAGGTGTGTCCCTTCTGTGGATCATCCATGAATGTATTGAACCTCACCCAGTACAGTTGTGGGGCTTGAGTAACAAGAGCATAGGTTGCAAAGTCCACATGAGGACAATTATACATGTAGAGGACCATGTGCTTGAAGTTTTGCCACATGGCCTCCACAAGCATGGTTGTATGTTTTTGTGGGATAGATAACAAGTGTGCTGATCTTGCCCAGAGTTTCCATTTGTCAGGTGCATACCAATTTGTCCACAGGTATGCCCAGACCTCATGGAGTTTGTTGTTCTGACAATGAAGATATGATTCATAGACAGTGTCATGGTGGATTTGTTGAGAGGTATGGCTTTCCCCATGATGTTCAGGCAACATTGGATGCTGACAGAAATGCTTTTCAAGGAGACAGAGGATTGAGAGGCAGTGTGCAAGTGGACAGAACTTGTATCTTGTAGTGTTCTTCAGTAATTGCTTCCTTCACCCTTCAGTCAGCTTCACTTTTGTTAAAAGTTGTTTCATATTCCTTCATGTACTGGTACATGTATTGGCTTGATGCTAGTCATCATTGCCTGTGGTTAATAAAGGCCCGCCGTTTGTCACTGTCCACTTCATTGCATTTGTTGTGGTTCCTGTTGCTCACATACATTGCATCATCATTGGCATACATTGCACCCATCATCCTGTCATCCTGTCATCTTCTTGCTTGCACTCATCACTCACATACCTTGCACATGATTATACTTTTAATAACTTTTGAGGTGAGTGGTGTTGTCTTGCTCATGGACCCAGTGCCATGCTTCCCACACATTACATTTGGGATGTAGCTTTCATCCTCATCATTTACATCATCTCCAATATCTGAGTCCTCCTCCAAGTCCTTGTCCACATCCTCTGGAACCTCATCCTGTTCCATTGCTAACTTTGTTGCTTGGGATATGATATTGATTTCCTCATCAGTAAGACCTGCTTCATCTTCATCTTCAGGTGTTGAGTCTTCAGAGGGCAAACACTGATTCTCATCTTCATATTCTTCAAGTTCCCCTGCTGCCTGTTTGCAGGTGCACTGTACCAGTCCATCCTCTGCACCACTCCCTTCATCTTCACTGGTAGTCCCAGGACCCTCCTCTACCTCCACTGCCATCAAAGTGTTAACAGCCTTGGGCCAGGTCTGGTGGTTCCTGGTCCTTGTGCACATGAATGTGGCCCAAGCAACCCAAAGGATTGATTGTCACTTTAAGGGATGGAGTGTATACAGGCAAGTGTCCATTTACCAGGAGTCTGACTGGATGCAGTGGCCTATCAGGCAGGGACTTGATTATTGCCTGCAGGTAAATCAGAATAATGTCATCATCATTCCAGTGCTTCAACACAAACCTAGTCAAAATGTCACTGGATACATGTATGTTGGAAAGCAGAACTGACTTTAGATGTTAAAACTTTCAATTTGAACTCAAATTTTACAATTTTTTTATCTATGACTACAAAGCCACTATAGGTCATCTCTAGACATCTGATTTTATTTTATTTTATTTAACAATGTGACTACAAGGCCCCTCAAACCTTAAGACCTGGTAACTGATGTCATGTTGTATAACTGTGGTGACTTACCAGGTATTTGCAATTTGTGTCATGGATCTGTCAGGCCACTGTTATTGGCCCCCTGGAGGTAGGGTCAATAGCTTCAAGTATGCAATAGTCACAGTTCTGAGTCAATAGAGACTCATACAGATGGCAGAAGTCACTGGAAGTAGCCTAGACAGCTGGGATGCATGAGCCACTTAGTCCCAGCCACACCCAAGCCTTTCCACAACCCAGCCCCCCCAGGCCACTGCCCATGGCAGTATGCCCTGAGAAGCACAGGGGTACTCATGGTCATTGGAAACCTCATCACTGTGAGGTGGCCACCCCTGAGAGGTATGATGACATGGCAGACATTGTGCTAACATCCAATGGTCTACATGTCAAAACAGGTAGCAACTGACTTATACTGCCTGACACCACTTGGGTGATTCATTCAAGTCAATGCATCAGGCTACCCTCCCCCAACTTACAAACTCACACTGCAACCAACCAACCACTCTTCAACAATACTTACCCCACATAGTCCCACAATGCACCACCAACACTGTATCTCCAGACCAACTCCTCAGAAAACACAGCATGGGTAAACAGGCAACTGGGACTTGCCACCCTGGCCCACCCCCCCCAACAGGCAGATAGGAACTGGTGACCCCTATCTCACCCACCCACAATGATAAACAACTTTACAACAAGCAAATCCCACCAACACAATTGAAGAAAGTGACAGGCCAAGGACATGGGATGCTGGTGAGTATATTGTATCTGCTAGGGATGGGATGAGACAAACTGGGAGGAATTCCAATGTTCAGAAATACTGAGTAATTTTAATTTTTTTAATTTTTTAATTTTTTGTAATCCAATTTTACATGCTAAGAGCTAGTCTATGTTACACAATTCATCGGATGTGTTGTAAGCTAAGTAACTAAAGGGCCCGTTGCTCCCTGTCAGAAGGAATTAGATGCGGTCCAGTAGAACTTCCATGGTTTTACTACAAGATTTGGTATTTTCTACAGTTGCCCTGTAGGGCAAGGCGTGTTGTGCTAATGTCTCTTTTATCTCTCCGGTCTGGGTGTGATATCTCCGTAGATGTGTTTGAATCGTCCAATCTTGTTGAGGTAGTTGAGCGTGTGGGGGATGATCTTCTCATCGGCAAGTAGCTTGTTTGAGTTGAAGGCGTTTTTCCCAATTCTTTGTGTAAGTTGATATCTTTTGTGTATGTAGTGTGGACAGGTGAACAGTAGGTGATGCTTGTCTTCCGTTATTCCTCTGCAGGTAGCTTGTGGGCAGTTTGGTGTATCGTTTTTTCATATCCTGTGTAGATGCGCATTGATAGGGGTGTGGCCTGTTCATAATTGGGTCAGTATGCTTGTTTGTCTCCAGTTGAGAGAGCTCATTATTGTAATATATTTGTCTGAGGGGAATGAAGGGTCAATGCGTCTCGTTTTCCTGAATCTGGGTGATTTCTTCCACCATTCCTTTGTGAGTATCTTGATTTTCACGCTGATTTCCTGCTTGACTGCTGAGATGCTTATTGGGAGTTGGTGGCAGAGGAAGGTAGGGAGGTCGTTTTCCGGACTGGAGCCAAATTCTGCTGCTTCCTTGGCTAAAATGTCAGCTCGTTCGTTACCAGTAGAGTTCATGTGTCCCGCGACCCATGTGAAGGACAGTTGTGTGCTCAGATTTGCGTCCAGATCGTTCGGTCGAAGATGTATTATGTCCTGTCTTCATTCATCGTCCAGAAAGAGTTGAAGCTCATTTGTGCATCTGTGGATCTTGTCAATTAAGTACTGCCTGGGTTGTCTTGAGTTGTTCTGCATTGATTTCAAGGTGGCCTGGTTGTCAATGCTGTAGTTGATAGAGGTGTGTAGCATGGGATATTTCGTGGCTAGGTGTGTTCCCAGAATGATACTGACTAGTTCCCCTTTGAATACCGTGTGTTCATGTGCTGGCCCAAGTTGACATTTGAGGTTGTCGATTTCGATTCCATTAACATATAGCACTGCCGAAGCCCCCACCGCGTTCCTGTAGCAAGAGCCATCAGTGTATATCATAACCCTGTTGTCAAAATTATCTGTATCCCATTTTATTGACTTGTCTTTGCTTGTCGCTATCTGAAAGGTGTGTGGGCTGGTTGTTCCCAGTGGGGCTCTTGTGGCAGTTATGGTTTCCATTGCTGTCAGTTTGAATTTGCTGGATTTCGCATGGAGATGTAGGGCCGTTTTGTGTCTTTTGACCAAGTGTTTAGTGGTTTTCTGAATAGCCAGATAGAGGGGGTGGGATGAAGGTCTTGTTGTGAACCTAGCGTATGATTTGAGTACCGTTTCCTTGAGTTGAATCACAATTGGCTTGATGTTAGCATGAACGATTGCCTCGTCGCCAGCCGTAGTCCTCATAGCACCAATGATGGATAATGCCGCCTGTCGTTGGATCGCCTCAAGCTGCTTGGTCAGTTTCACCAAACCTTTTCTTTTGGCCTCCGTGTTGTTCCTGTGTGGGGGTTTGTACCAAACATCAGAAGTGTAGCATATTTGTGTGAGAAAAAAGTTATGGGGATACTAGTGTGTGGTGCTTTGCCTGTGGGCAGCTGTTTTGAAACTATTATCCACATCAAGCTATGCCACAAGAGCTCCTCTAGGCCCATCTAATACCTTCTGACAGGGAGCAACAGGTCTATTGGGGTGTGGTTATATCACATCCAATGAATTGTGTAACATAGATTAGATCTTAGCACATAAAATTGGATTACCAAAAAAAAAAAAGCTGGGATGCAAGTGGGAGGTGGAATAGAGGCAGGAATGAGCTATTTCTGGCCCTCTAAAGCACAGGGCTCATAACCACTGCAAGTGATCAAGCCAACTAGATGCTAGGGAGCAATGGGAGTGAGCAGAACCCACAAGGGGAGGCAGTGCCATCATTCCCAAATGTACAGGAGTTGCAGGAATCATGGAATAATAGTCCAGAAGGGACGTAGGAATGCCAAAATGAGAATGGAGGCATGTACAACACAAGGAAACCTGAAAAGAAGTGGGGAATGGCTGAAACATACAATACAGTCATGAAAGGTCAATAGCAGTCACCATAACAGAATATACTGTGTTATGGAAAATCATAGCAATTCAACATGTCACACTCAGCCCTCTTGTTTCTTCTGGACATGGAACATCACATCACATTCAGTGTTCAGGTGTTTCTTAAGGCCAATTTTGTGACAGTTGTCCAAATACCCAAAAAGAAATTATATAAAATAGTTCTAGTCAAAATTATCACTGACTGGGTCTGAATCTGAGTCCAAATTGATAGTATCAACATCAATCACCTCCACAGGCTTGTTGCTTTCAAGGAGATCTGGGTTGGAGTCTGAACATGGCTCCCCAGAATTCCCTGGGTCTGTTGGAGCACCAATATTACCTTCTATGCACATCTCCTAATGCTGTCCCTTCCAATGCTCTGTTGAGTTCTTCCATGTCCAAGGCTGTGTCATCATCAGAATCATCCTCATCTTCAATGTTGAACAGCTCTGGTACCATTTCATCTCCATATTCATGTGCATCTACATGAATCCAGTCAACATTATTATTGACCTCATCAATAATGTCACTCATCCATGTGCCAGTGAGATATTCATATGAGAGATCCCAATCCCCTGCTGCAACTGAACACCAGGCCTGCCAGTGCAAGAGTTAGTGATATCTGGGGTGCAGGGAACAGGGTCTTACTTTATGGATCAACTCTGGTCTTCTTAAGAGAGCTTGAAGGGATTCCCCAATCCATGCCACAGAGGTTGCACAGAGTGTTGGTAGGTCAATAGGGAAGGCAACAACTTGCTGTCCAGCAGCAAGGGACCGTTGAACAATTGGTGCCATCCATTCAACTGCTTTCATATCGATTTCATGCTTGAGGCTGCAATTGAGAAGCTGATCATTCAGTTGGAGTTTGCTTGTGCCTTTGAATCTGGGTTCAATACCAGCATCAGATAAGGTATGTGCACTCATAGTTGGCAGGAATGAAGTGGATGTGGATAACCCTCCCATGCTGCTCCTTCATCCATGACAGAAACTCCACACTTTGGTGAACAGACCAGCAATCAATGAGAAGAATTGCTTGGACATTGCACTGAAGGGTAAGGTTCTTTTTGGTTTCATTGATGTAGGGAATAACGATCTCTGTAATCCACTGTGATAGCTTGTCAGCAAACATGTGGGATGAATGGAGGGCAAGACTAGAATATATGCACCTCCTTCAATGTGCATGTATGTTATCTACATATGTGATAATTATTATGTGGTTGTCTGATCTGTTTTCACAAAGCAGCAATGCAATCTGTATTAAGTTTGAGGAGTAAAGTGTAAATTGCATAGAACCCCCCACATAATGCCAATTTCCAAGCAAATGGCTACAACAGCTAAAGAGGATGTTCAAGATCCTATGCCTCTCACTGTGAAGCCCTGTACTGAGCAGTATTTTCTAGTCAAGAAGGTACTTCATCTGTCTTGTGTATATCTGGTGTCTATCATATATTTGTATCCTTATGCATTTGTAATGGGACCAATAAACGTGATATTTGCTTGGATTATTGCTCCCACAGAAATCTCAACAAGCAAGCCTCTCCATGTCAGTCCTCAAATGCAATGTCAGGCTGAGTGCCCAGCATGAGCCAAAACAGAGCTCCTACTAACTGCCTATAAGGCTGAGTGGTCATGTTGTCCCTCTCCTCCTGAGTTTGGCCTCTCCCCACCACCCAAACACTCACAGTTCCCTCCGGAATTATTTCCTAAAATATCAGGTGCTCCCACGATGCTCCCATAGTGCCCCCATGTACTCCCATATGCTCCCATGGTGCTCCTGTAGTGGCTCCCATGGTGACTCCCATGGTGACTCCCATGGTGGAGACTGGGGGTCCCCATGGTGGTTGTGACTTTGAGGCTGCTTATTTTTCACACCATGTCTCTCTTTGCCTAACATCTCCCTGTATCTCCCTGTAACCCTATATACAATTAATACACTGCTTGGAAGATCTCCTTATCAGCAAAGCTATTAACAAAATATGAATATGGAACATCCATAGAATTGGTTGATTCCCAATTTGTCCGTTTCTTCTTCCCAAACTCAGGGATTAGCTGGATGAATCGTGCCACTGTATCAAGGCAAATAACATCACCAATGGGGGAGCCTCTATCACCTCCTGTAAGGAGTCTATGCACTTTGAACATATCGATTGACTTTGAGGGGCTATCTTGGAATTTGCTGAACCATTGTACATATACCAGTGGAACTCCATACAGTGCGTGAGTTGGTTCCATGTGAAGTCAGAATATAAGTCGGATTTGAGCAGCTTGGTATCCTGGATTATTCCTAATTAGCCTTGTGCTGTAAGTGAGTAATATGAAAGCTAACCTTGAACACCAGTGTCCAACACTGGACCCACATGAATGAGAGCACAATGACATAAGCCATGAGGGAACTCTGGGCTTGGAGGGAGAGCCTGGATAGTGTGAGTCTTTGCTTCTTGCTCATCATTTTGAACTGTGGACAAGGCTACATGAACTGAATGCCAAACGTCCACATAGAGGCGAGAGAGATCTGTTGTTTTTGGAGAGATCCGCTTTCCTGTGATAATTTTGACATGTGGGCATTTGAGATTGAGTAAGACATCTGCCATTGCTGGCTGTAGGTCAGGGAGATCATATACAGTGAAAACTGTCTAAATGCATGTGATCGGTGGATGCCAAATCGGAGCCGAATCACATGCATTTAGAGAGTTATGCAGGAATAGAGAACGAGTGACTGGGACGCACTAGGGCACCCGAGTTAGTCTATAAAAACACCAAAAAATGTATATAATACATTAAAGTAGTCTATTCATCAACCGAAATCCAGTTGTGCCCATCATCACTTTGGGCAACATCTGTTGTTATCATGAGACCTTCTTGTGATGATGGTAGACTGTATTTGATTAGTATAAATAGAACACAAATGAAAAATCACAGAAAAACTCACTAAGAATTGTTCCCATCAAGCACTTCGGGTTCTG
>Ga0307515_10009568_pt1 | contig 18723 bp, 12 predicted proteins | sample 17_EM_MG_FD_194513 | JGI IMG/M metagenome (GOLD analysis project Ga0307515, IMG submission 194513) | Populus trichocarpa ectomycorrhiza microbial communities from riparian zone in the Pacific Northwest, United States - 17_EM | ecosystem: Host-associated > Plants > Roots > Unclassified | place...
AAAATTTTTGGTGCATATTATAATAATAATAATAATCAATTCACTTCATTAACTAAAAAATCAAAGGATGGAAACATTACCTAAACTTGAAAGATAATAACTTGAATGAATAAATCTTTTTTAGATATAATTAGGTTTAGGTTAGTTCGGGTAAAATTTAAAGGGAAGAAGTTGGGCTTCAAGCCCATACCAAAAAAAAATTAATAAACTTTAAATTTTAAAAAAATTAGATGTATATCAAATTAATTATATATTATATAGTTATAAATATTATTTTTAAATTTTTTTTTTTTTAATAATTTTCTATCATTTTAATATTCTAAGTTTCTAACAGCTATCATCTCAAATAAAGCAGTAGTGGTGGGCACTCCTAGCCTTGACATTGATAGTGAGACAAACAAAGGACAAAACTCTCTCTCTCTCTCTCTCAACTTCTTCCTTTCTTCGTCAAAGAGAAACCCCAAGATAAGAAAGACAAGCTTTGCATATCTCCCATCTCCATTTGGATCGCAATCATGAGCAACGAATAGTAAGCCATTCTCACTCCTTCTCTCTCTTTAAATTCTTTCCTTTTTTCATTTTTCGCTAACATTATCTCTTTTTTATAATGTTTTAGTGATTATCTGTTCAAGCTTTTGCTAATCGGAGACTCTTCTGTTGGGAAATCCTGTCTGCTTCTCAGATTTGCTGTGAGTTTCTTATGCTTTGGAAACTAACAATTATAAGTATACATTTTGTTAATTTTGTATGATTACACGGTTCTTAATGTGATTACTAGGAAGATGGGTTGATGTTTAGTGATTAGTGCTTTATTGGGTTTCTAATATATTGCTAATATCAGTGGTTATTGTTAAATGGGGTGGTGATTAGTGTTTAAATTCAACTGGGTTTTTTGTTTCTCACCCTGTTTCGTAATTTCTCAGGATGACTCTTATGTAGACAGCTATATCAGTACCATTGGTGTTGATTTTGTAAGTACTTCTGCTATGTTTCTCGCGCTGCTCATGTGTTTTGATGTTTTTTTAAAAAGAGTTAAAGTTGTTGGTTATTTTGTAGAAAATCAGAACTGTGGAGCAGGATGGAAAGACAATCAAGCTGCAGATTGTGAGTATAGATAACTGTCTTTTCGTTCAAAGATGGTTTCTTGTTCTGTGCCTTTTATTTTTACGTATTGAAATGGAGATTGAGGGTGATCGCTAACTAGATATGTGCACATCTGTCTCGTTGGAATGGAATAACTGGTTGATACGAGTATATGGAAATTTAGCTGACTGGTGTTCTTGAGTTGAGGTGGTATGTATTCATTTGCACGCACTAATTAAGATGGTTGAAATTATGAGTCAGGTGATATTTTAGTTCAGCAGTTAAAGCCCTTTGAAATTATTTAGTGTGTGTTACCAGTCTGAAATAATGGCTCATAGTCGAGAAGTTTCAATGACTATTGCGTATGTTGTTGGTTGGCATGATAAAATTTGTGTAACATAACTATTGTCACAAATACACTTCACCTTTTTTTTCCTCCTAATGATACACTTTTAAGTTTAACATTTAACTGGTTTTTGCTCTTTCCAGTGGGATACAGCTGGACAGGAGCGCTTCAGGACCATAACGAGCAGTTATTATCGAGGAGCACACGGGATAATTGTGAGAAATTCTCCATTCTCTCTCTCTCTCTCTCTCTCTCTCTCTCGCATACAAGACTGACACGCCCGCATGCATAACACGCACATGCTGATTATATGGTCTTCCCCACGTACTGCTTTTACTGATTTCTGAAAACAAACTTTATGCTTTGGGAAATTGTGCCATGATTATGTGCATTTTACTATGCTCTATGAAGTCATGATCAAAAACCTAATAATCTGTATTGTGTGGGATTGCAACAGATAGTCTATGATGTTACTGAGATGGAGAGCTTCAACAATGTCAAGCAGTGGTTGAATGAGATTGATAGATATGCAAATGATAGTGTCTGCAAGCTTTTAGTTGGGAATAAGTGTGATCTAGTTGAGAACAAGGTCGTGGACACTCAAACAGCAAAGGTACATCCATTTAAATCAGTTATCTCTGATGTGATATTAAATTTTCTTGAGGCACTATCTACTGTGCCAAGTTTCTTCTGGCCAAGTGTGCTGAACCATCAGGGAAGATCTTGTGCCGAGTTAGGACTTAGGACCAGTTCTACTCTATGCGATAACCTAGTCCTGTTAATAATTTTCGTTTACTTCAGTGGTAAGACCCGGTGCTTTCATTTAGCATTGCTAATTTGGTATGCCCTGTATATGCACCGAGGGAAAGTTTTTCTTACAGTTTCAGTAAGACCAATAAAAGTTTATTGCAACATGTACTTCTTGAAGTGCTATTTTCATGTAATATTCAATATTGTCTAGTTCCACATATAGGCGGCCCTGCATGTTGCAAAATCTTGAGATCTATGGTTCTCAAATTTACAGAACCCGAGATTTTTTTGCATGCAAATGGGCTTATCCTTCGAGAGATGATGACCAAAAGTTCCTTGAATTGTTGTTTTTGATCTATAGCCGTATTGAAAAGGTTGCTTTTGTGCATGTCTTCTAATACTAAAAAAAGGAAATCCTCCTATGGATGTATGTAAATTAAGTTTCGGTTGCATTTACTGTTGATGAAGCAATGAGTGAAATAGCAGTAAACTTGAAGGGCATTCCAACAGATGTTTTTTTAACAGATACTGGTGTCGGTTTGTAAATTGATCTTTCTTTCTTCTACCTGGATAAACTACAGGCGTTTGCAGATGAGCTTGGCATTCCTTTCCTAGAGACAAGCGCTAAAGACTCGATAAATGTGGAGCAGGCATTCTTAACCATGGCTGGTGAAATTAAGAAAAAGTAAACCCACAAATCCAACTGTGCCTGCTGCTATTGATTCAACTGCTGACTTTGATTGATTGCCAGCCACTTGTTAATGATTAATAATCATTGTTTTATCTGGGCGTCATCTCAATTAGCTATTTTAGATTTTTTAGGAGTGAATCATTTTATAGAAGACACAAGTTTTTGACACCCAAAGCCATTACTGACAGCATAAATGTGTTATTCTAAGTGCACCCTTAAACTGGAAAGGTCAGCTATTTTAAGAAATCGCAGCTTGAAAGATACTAAGATTCTGTTTTGGTGCATAGTTAAGCTTGGAGATGTTTGCCATCATATTATTAATCTCCCATGCATTATCTCTGCCAAAATCCTGTCGAATTGGTTGCTGTGATGCAGTGTATGTTGCATGTGTGATTCATGGACTAAAATTAATAAAGTTGAAATCACTTCTTGTTCCTTATTAAAGTTGAAACAGTGTTAATGCCCTTTGCATTCTTCTTTATTTTCTTCTCTCAGTTTCTTTATGCACGGAGTAGATCAAAGCGTAACTGTGTAACTGAAAATCTTTTGCAGAATGGGTAACCAGCCAACCGCTAGCAAGTCCACCGGAACTGTTCAGATGAAGGGGCAGCCAATCGAGCAGAAGAACAACTGCTGTGGTTAGCTATCCGTGTTGTAATTTTAGTTGCTTGTCCTGAGGTTCGTAGGTAAAAATGTGCTGTTCACATCGCAATCATATGGATGTTCCAGATACTGTCAGATATTCTGTGCTTTAAGTTATCTATCTGTGAAAAAAATTCTTATGTTGTTGAAGGGATGAAGATTATATTTAAATGTAATGTGAATGTTAAATATCTGAAAGAGGCAACTATTATGCTCTCTGAAAGCAGGAAGTGATGGCAAGGCAAAGAATGATATATGCAAATTGATTGGGAGTAATCTGAAGCAATGCAAATGGTATTTATCCAAATGCAATTAAATGTATCTTCAGTGAAACGATAAGAATAAAAAAGAAGAAGATAGGGCTAATGATTCACAAGTTTGTAGCACTGAACAGCGTGGTAGGTAATTTAGGTTGTATGTCGACCTGGATTTGACTAGGTTAATGTTCAAAATGGTTTGGGAAAAAAATAAAAAAAAAGTTCATGCTAGGTTTTTGGTCAGTGGGTTACCTTGTCAGGTTAGAAGACTAGGTGGAGAGTGCAAATAACTTGGGACTATGTAGCATCTGTGCTGCCACTGCCTTCCTTGGCCATGGCCTTGCTGGAAATTGGAGCGGCCTGAGGGCTGTCACGAAACGATGGAAATGAACGATCAACTGCTGGGAAGCATTTGGATCTTACAAACAAGTTGCAAAACTCAATTTAAGCGTGAAGGTTGGCTCCTCGCGTCATTCCCTCTATAGCCCTTCTCTGCTTCCATGAAGATGCTATGGGATGATGTCCATACTTGTGGAGTGAGGCGTCTTGCTCATCTTCTTCATCTCCGAGCTATCAAAATTTAGTTATAAAACTTGATCTAGCTTGACAAATCAACTCGGTAACTCACCTAGTTAAGTTTCTGGTTGAATTGATTTTTTTTACCAAAACAATGTAGGACAGTCATCTCAAGTTTTTTTTTTTTTTTTTTGCTAAACTCATGATCCGAGCATCAAGTTAGATGAAGGTACTCACAGTTCAAGTTGCCTTAAGGATATAGATAAAAGAAATATGCATGCTACATGATCATCCTAGCATGGAGTGGTTATGGGTCATTGTCGAAGGCTTGTTTTTGTGAGGGATTGTCTCGTCTGTCTGTTGCAATCACCACCATTGCTTCTCTCTCCATTGTTCTTCAGTTTATAAGGCAAGTCCGAGGATGCGATACACGAAAAACAGATAGAAGGGTTGCAGATATACAACACCAACAATAACCACAACACTAGGAAATGGATGGATTAACAATATCACTTTGCAAGATGCATTTATTTGGTAAAGGCATGCCAATCAACAGTTATATTTGCATCCCTACATCAATGGAATTCTCTGCAATCATTACCAAAGTGATCTCGAAGCAAACTTTGTGATACAGTGACAAGAACATTAAAAAAAATACTTTCAATATATCATGTGAAGGCATATGAAATCTCAACAACAATACGGTTCGACCATATAAAAATTAGGAAGAAAAAAAAAACTGATATGGATCGAGTGAACATGGCAAAAAGGGTAAGAAAATAGAGACATCCAAAGGGGGAAATTCAGCACAACAACACTTACTCTTTCAGGATGAAGAGCAGCAAGTCTTTTTAGTGTCGGGCTCAGGTCCTCCAACTACAATTGTCTTCCCGTCTTTGATACTAGCAGGTGCTGACTCTTCTGAAGAAAGTGACTTCTTACTAATTATCCTATATATCTCTGAAAGAATTGTCTGGAAAGCCTTCTCAACATTTGTTGCTTCGAGAGCGGATGTCTCTATAAATGCCAGCCCTTCTTTCTCTGCATAACTTTGAGCATCCTCGGTGGCAACCGCTCGAAGATGTTTCAGATCAGTCTTGTTCCCAATTAACATGATCACAATATTGGAATCCGCATGATCCCTCAGCTCCTTCAGCCACCGACTCACATTTTCAAATGTTGTTGGCTTTGTAACATCATATACAAGAAGAGCTCCAAGGGCACCCCTATAGTAGGCACTGGTGATTGCTCTGTATCGCTCCTGTCCAGCTGTGTCCCATATCTGAGCTTTCACAGTCCTTCCTTCAACCTAGCCAGAATACAGAATGTCCTCAACAATATGCTTTTAGAAGTAAATAAATTTACATTCATGAATGACATAGGATGAAAATCATGTAATGTTGACACAGAAACCAGACAAGTAGATTGCGAAAACGTGTATGTCCTAATCTGGAACATGGGAATCCATAGCAAATGCACTGTAAGCAGCCACATTTATTCGAGGGAACCAATTATCATGCTGTTTGATATGCATTTTGAAGAGCTTTTAAATTTAGCCTCAAATGCAATTTTAAATTGTAACCAAAAGTCACATACTCCTGAACCTGTTTACGAGTGTCAGTAATGTCAAATGAATAGCACCAAAATAACTTTTAGTTTTACAAAACTAAAAAAAAAATAAAGGCACTTTCAACAATACATATTACTGAACACTTCATAGGAACGGCCAAAATTACTAAACCAACCCTTAGCTTAGTAATGCATTCAATATATATTTCTATGTTTGATTATCAGGGCTCTTCTAACATTTTCAAAACATTATCTTCAGTCTCTTGCACATAATCTTGGAAAATTTCACACTCTTAGATGATCAAGAGTCTTTTCTTTTTTATCATCATGTCCCAAAGCCAAAAGTTATTCTCGATCCATATTTACTTTCACACTTTTACTTAAGACAGGTCATGTAATTTATCAAAACAAATAAGGGTCATTTTAAAAAGGAACATGTTGGGAAAGTGGAGAAAATAAATTGACATTGTAAAATGGAAGAGTGGAGAATAGAAATTTAAAATAAGACACAGGGAGAAACTAGCTTTTTAAAAGATGTGAATTCAACCTCGCAATAGCTTGTAAATGAACAGCAACAAAAATGCTTATAACAACACGCATGGGACAAAATGGACTTCATCTTGCATGGAACTTCAAATTTCTTTTTCCACAGAAATAGGCTTGCCCAAGAGATTAATTCTAATAGACATGACCCAGTCATCCAATTGACCATTACCATCACAGCCAGGGTAACAAACTATATCTCCAAGTTATTTAAGATCAGAATTTACATTTTTCTATAGATAAATGAAGCCATGGCTTCATTTAGAGCTCAGAGAAGATGGTAATGATGAAGAAGAGATCCTTCAACATCACACTTCAAGTGTAGGCAAAAGAGAATGAAGATATGTTTTATAATGGCACTTCAACAGTTTCTATGTTTTTTTGGAACAAAAGATCTAAGAATGGTTTAAAAGATTCCTTCTGGGTGGGACAAATCCATTTTTAGCACATGAAGGGCATGAAATCTCATACAGTCCTACTATAATCTCCTTAAGAAAATGAAGACAGATCTCAGGAACCCTTACTAGCCAAGATATGCCACCAATAACTAGTGGTAGGAGGTGGATGGCACCGCTATAAAAGCTTTGGCAGTATTCTCGTGCATTGGTGCATGTCTAGTCTGAAAACTGTCTAAGAGTATCTATTTCAGAACTACAACTTGTTAAATACTAATGCAAATGCTGCTTATTAGTATTTCATTGCAATTTCCTTTTCTTTTCAAGCCTATTCCATTATACTTCTTTCATTGTTGATTTTTTTTTCCATTTTTTCTGAAATCCAGTCCAATTCATAAGCAACATAGCTATGATCCTATTTAAAACCTAACAGGTAGCATCAACATCAGCCATATTGTCAGCCTTTTTTCTGTAATGGAGAATATTGAACAGTTAGAATAATGTAGCACACACCTATCCTACCATATTATCGCTCTTTGTTATCCGGACATCGATTCATGATATCTTTGGCCGACAATACTAGCATAAAATGTAGTTCTATCACAGCCCAACAATATTGAACAGTTAACGCAACATAGACCTATCATTGTGCCCTCCACTTAGTGAATGATCTGAGCATAGAGTGAAGAGAGTGTCGCATTGAGGTTTGACGGGAACAACTATTCTAACCTCAACACCACACTCTCTTCACCAACAATCAATTTGCTCTGCAATGGAGAATATTGAACATTTAAGAGTAACGTAGCATTCACCTATCATACCATATTATCGCCGGTACTCAAACCTCAACGCCACACTCTCTTCACTCTATGCCACTGCCACTCACATGGATGGTTTCTACGACACCAGTGCTGGTCAAAATTCTGATACAGTGTATGAGCTCTTCCTATGTAGAGGAGATTTTTTTTTGCAATGGAAGAGAGCAATGGAACTTGATGCAGCCAAACTAGCAGAAAATGGAGGTTCTATGTGACATTTCTTTTTTCTTTATAGTTATCTTATACACTCTATCACAGCTCAACAATTTGAATACAGATACCGTTTCTATATGAATTCATCTACTTACACCACAAATAATTCTTTCTCATCAAACCTCAATGCCTCACTCTTTTCACTCTATGCAAACGCCACTCACAAGGATGGTTTGTACACCACCACTGCTGGTCAGAATCTGATATTATATGGGCTCTTCCTATGTAGACACCTCCCCTAAGTTATGTCAGAGTTACATCAAGACTTGAAGATATCATGTAGAGGAGATACCTCCCTTAAGTTATCATAGTTGCATCAAGGGTTTTGTTTGACCAGCAATGGTGTTGTAGAAACCATTGCATAAAGTGAAGAGAGTGGTGTTGAAGTTTGATAGGAAAGAACTATTTGAAATGTAAGTAGATGAATCCACACTGCACTGGCGTTAAGGTTTGATGGGAAAGAACTTCAATACCATTTATGTATGAATTCATCTACTTACAAAACAGATAGTTATTTCCCATCAAGTCTCACTGCCACTCTCTTCACTCTATCCAAATACCACTCATAAGGATGGTTTCTACAACACCAGTTCTCTATCAAGTCTCTTCACTCTATGCAAAAGCCACACTCAAGAATTGTTTCTACAACACCAGTACCAGTAATTGTCAAAATTCTGATAGTGTGTATAGGCTCTTCCTATGTAGAGGAGTCTTTTATTAATTTTTTGCGATGGAAGACAAAAATGGAAATTTATGCAGTCAGAGGCATCTGAAACCATAACTCAGAGGAGGTGTCTTCTCTACATAGGAAAAGCCCATATACTTAGAGAAGGTCCTTCTTATAGTAATGTAGCATACACCTATTGAATACCGATGCGTGTATGGTTTCTTTTGAATACCAATACTATTTATGTACAAATTCATCTACTTATAGAGCGTAACGTTGAGGTTTGATGGGAAAGAACTACTTCCAGTAAATTGTTGAATACCAATACCATTTATGTAAGACTTCATCTGCTTACACTACAAATAAATCTTTCCCATCAAACCTTAACACCAAACTCTCTTCACTCTATGCAAATGCCGCTCACAAAGATAGGTTTCTACAGCAGCAGTGCTGGTCACAATTTTGATAGAATGTATGGGCTCTTTCTGTGCAGAGGAAATACCTCCCCTGAGTTATGTCAGAGTTGCATCAAGACCACTAGTGAAGATATCATGAATCGATGCCTGAATAACAAAAAGGAGATAATATGGCATGTTAGGGAAGAGAAGATACCTCTCGTTCATACTATTCCCAACCTTTTATTATCCAAAGCACACCCTTTGTACTTATGATTTTATGACTTAACAGAAATCCAACCCTCATAGTTCCTTCTAAACATCCTCTCAAGTCAACAACTCATATCTTCTTAAACCTAAACCTATCAAATTCAATATTAAATTTTTATCTGTCTACAACTCGGAGGTACCTTTCATTTACATTACTCCAAAATCTCTTTTACCACCCAAAGTTCAGATCCAGCAATTTCAATTAAAGTGACTGTGATCATCATTATTATGACTTCTCAAACCACATTACCATTTCCAGTTTTTACCAAAAATTCCACTTAATTATCAAACATTCACTCACTAATACCTCTGAAATCACACAACCGAACAAATAATTTCAAACAAAAATCACAAAAATCCGATAAAAATCAGAATAATCAGATCAAACCATAACTTAACGAGATCGAACCAGAGACAGTTGAGAATTGCAGATAAAAATCAAACCAGTAGCAAAACATTCAGAATTGAAGTAGATCAAGCAAAGTGTAGCAGTGAGTAAATAGAGAGAGAGAGAGAGTAAGGTAATAGTAACTTGAAGAGTGCGAGTAGCGAATTCGACGCCAATGGTGGACTTGGACTCCAAACAGAACTCGTTGCGAGTAAATCGGGAGAGGAGGTTCGATTTCCCGACTCCTGAGTCGCCGATTAATACTACCTTGAACAGGTAATCGTATTCCTCGTCTGCTCTCCTCGCCATCCTTCTCTTTTATTTTTCTTTTTATAGCCCTCAGAAAGAAAGAGAAAGAAAGAAGACGATGAGATGAGAAAAGAAGAAGACGATGTCTTCGCTTTGATCTTTTTCTTTCAAAAATCAAATCAATGAGGAGTGTGTGAAATGTCAAGTGTGTCCCTCCCTCTCTTCGGATTTGTTTTATGGTAATATGACCGAAATGCTCAAGCGTTTTGATCCGCGTTCTGATCGTTTTTCAAAAATTTTACAGAAACATGACTGAAGAATGAGGTCACCCCCACACCACCCTGCCCGGCGATGCAAGTTGCCTTTGGATTATGATTTTAGGATTTGTATGGAAGTGTAATAAAATTATGTTTTAAAATATATTTAAATTAAATATGTATTAAAATAATATTTTTTTATTTTTAAAAATTTATTTTTAATATTAATACATCAAAACTATTTAAAAATCATCAAAATAATAATTTAAAATTAAAAAGATAATTCCAAAACACAATTAAATAGTAATGTCAAACAAAAGTTTAAAACTTAATTAGTTTTGGGGCAAAACTTGATCGTAAATTAGAAAAATTAATTAAGATTAATAATTTTTTTAAAAAAAAATCAAAACACTTTTATTTTAATCAAAGAGATTTCTTTTATTTTTTTTTAAAAAGTCAAAGGGTTGATAGCTAGATTTTTTTTTTGATTGGGTTAGTCATAGGTTGACCAAGTTATTGGTTAATCTGTATTTATGATCAAGTTAGCCGTTTTCTTTTTTCATTTCTTTTTCAACTTGGACCTGTTCAAGTCCCGAGTTGATCAGATCTTGGATTAACCTGCCAAGTCGATATAGGTTTTAAAATAATGCTTGGGATTGGATCCTGTTTTAATTTGAGTTTTTTTTAAAAAATTAACTATAATTATTTGATTGGGCCTAACAACCCTTAATCAACCTGACAGATCAATCTAATTAACTTAGTTAAAACCCGTTTTAACTTTTAAAAGAATATCTTTAAAATTATATTGTTTTAACTTTTGAAAAAATAAACCTAAATTAATATAAGTTAACCTCTTCAATTCATTTTTTATAACTCAAGACAAGTTAGATTTGACGATAAGTTTAATAACTTTGCCCCATACTACTAATTTCAAATTTATATTATATAGGATAGGGTGATAATTTTTTATTTGGTTTGATTTTTTTTTTAAAAGTAATTAAACTGATTTTTTTAAAAAAAAACTGAAACCGGTTCAAACCAACAGGTTTCGATTCGGATTTTTAGGACAAAAACCAGTTCAAACCGGTTTGGCTCAGTTTTTTTGGTTTGACTCGATTTTGGGTTGGTTTGGCTCGGTTTTTTCCAGTTTGGATTTGGTTCGGTTTGATTTTTTTGATTTCAGGCTTATAAAACCGAAACCAAACTGGTCAATTTTTTTAAAATTTTAATCAATTTAATTAGTTTTTTTTCATGGTTTAATTTTTTAATTATTTTTTTTATTTTTCTTGATTTTTCGATTTATTTGCTCCCTCTAGTAGCTATGGTCGGATAAAATGTGAACGAGGATCGAGAGACACCAAAATAATAAGAAATAAATAAATAAAAACGGAATATACTTTCAGGAGGCAAAATTCCACAGCCTACAAATAAAACCCTAATAGAAGTCTACTTTCTCTCACATTTCTCTCGTTGCCTCTTTCAGCTCTCGTGCTCAACGCCTGTAAGCACAGATCGCCCTTTTCTTTTCTTGAATTAGCTTTAGATTTTTTACTACAAGCATTCTTAACTTTTGTATTTGCTGTTTGTTTTCAGATCTGAAATTGGAGCGACTCGTTTCCTTTCTCAGCCATGGCTCTCGTAAGTTCTTCTTCTTCATTCCAATCCAATTTAACCTAATCTTGAATTATACTTGTTTTTTTCTACACTTGTGTTATGTTTTATGAAAATTAGCTTAAAGGGATTAAAATTAATTTGGTTTGGCTCGGTTAAGGTATTGTATGCCGGTAAGACGAACAAAAATGCATATAAGGCACTGATCGCTGCAGAATACTCTGGTGTGGATGTCAAACTTGCTGAGAATTTTGAGATGGGTGTCACCAACAAGACTCCTGAGTTTCTCAAAATGAACCCACTTGGAAAGGTATAATTTTTATTTTTATGTTTTTTTTTTTATGTTTTGGAAATTGGTGTTGTATTAGATTTCTAAATAAAGGGGGTCTGGTAATAATTTTGTCAGGTTCCTGTCTTGGAGACTCCTGATGGTCCTATCTTCGAGAGCAATGCAATTGCACGTTATGGTAAGGCTTTACGCATGACTTGATTTGCCTGCGTGCCGGTGGTTGCTTTCTTGTAAGATGTTATGTGTTATGGATTTTATGATAATTGTATGGACACTTTTTTTGAGTTTTTTTACTACTTGTTCTTGCAGTTACTCGATTGAAGGCTGACAATCCTCTATATGGTTCATCATTGATTGATTATGTAAGATCTTTAGTGTGAAACCATGGTGTCATAGTATTTGCTAGTTGCTCGTGTTCACACAATTTGTTATGCTAATATTTTTATTATTTGTGTTAATCCTTTTAGGCCCATATCGAGCAGTGGATGGATTTTGCAGCAACAGAGATTGATGCTGGTATTTCAAGATGGCTTTATCCTAGAATGGGATTTCAACCATATCTCCCTCCAGTAAGTTGTCTATTTTTTTTTGTGCTCTGCATTCTCTGAGAACTCCAGTTTTTCTCTCTTTTATGTCTCTGGAATGAGTTCTTTTTAACAGCATGTTAAATTTAACACTGGTTTATTTATTTAGCCAAGTCATTTCCAATTGCCAGTTATAAATGTTTTTGTCATGTAGGACCACATTTTATAAGGGGAAATCCTGCTATTAGATATTCATGTGGGACTACATTAAAGAGAGTGAATGGAATGATACAATCATAAATATTTTTCCACGGAATAGTAAATACAGTTTGTCACTAACAAATGTGGTTTCCATTTGTGATGAGCATCTGAACGGATTTCTATTATGTGACAACATTGAATGCACATGCAAGGAGATTGTATTCTTGACATGATTATGCCATTTTAATTAGTTTATTCTTTATTTTTTTTATTCTGTAATTTCAAGATTTCCTTGTATGCTAGTTCTGTTTTTTTATCATATTGTTGATGGCCCTTTAATATTGATATGTATGGATGTTGCTATATGAAGGCTGAGGAGGCTGCGATTTCTGCATTGAAGAGAGCACTGGGTGCCCTGAACCTGCATCTTGCCTCAAACACTTACTTGGTTGGGCATTCTGTGACCCTTGCTGACATCATCTTGACATGCAATCTTTTTTTAGGATTTGCTCATGTCATGACTAAGAGCTTTACCTCAGAGTTCCCTCATGTTGAGAGATACTTCTGGACCATGATTAATCAACCAAATGTCAAAAAGGTAATGGGTGAAGTCAAGCAGGCTGAAGTAGTTGTGCCAATTACTAAGAAACCTGGTCCGCCCAAAGAATCTGCTAAGTCAAAGGCCAAGGAGGAACCCAAAAAAGAAGCCAAGGAAAAAGAGCCGGCAAAGCCCAAAGCTGAACCTGCTGTGGAAGAGGAAGAGGCACCAAAGCCAAAACCGAAAAATCCTCTTGATTTATTGCCACCAAGCAAGATGATTTTGGATGATTGGAAGAGGCTCTACTCTAACACCAAGACCAACTTCCGTGAGGTTGCTATCAAAGGTATATCTTACCCTTTTTCTTTTGATTTTCTCCCATGCCCATTCTCTGAGCAGCGAATCTGCTATTTTCAAATAGCCTCCAACTTGTAGATATATTTGGTGTGATTATTTTTGGAAGAAGAATTAGGGAAGAAATCAGGATGCTTTTTTTTAGACTGGATTATTTTGGATTGACAGGAGTTTACTTTGAACTCTTGGGTGGTGCCAAGTTATTTTGGTCTTGTGCAAAAAAGAAATTGGTTTCTATTTTTTTTTTTGTGTAGTAAATTTGGATTTGTTTTATTGTTATTAATGGAGTTATGACCTCTCATCTTCAACTTCTATTGTAGGATTCTGGGAAATGTATGATCCTGAGGGTTACTCACTGTGGTTCTGCAACTATAAGTACAACGAGGAGAATACTGTGTCGTTCGTCACCCTGAACAAAGTCGGCGGATTTCTTCAAAGGATGGATTTGGCTCGCAAGTATGCCTTTGGGAAGATGCTAGTGATCGGCTCAGAGCCTCCATTCAAGGTCAAGGGGCTGTGGCTTTTCCGTGGGCAAGAAATCCCCCAATTTGTCATTGACGAGTGCTATGACATGGAGCTGTATGAATGGACAAAGGTTGACATCTCAGATGAAGCTCAAAAGGAGCGTGCCAGTCAGATGATCGAAGATTGTGAGCCATTTGAGGGGGAGGCCCTTTTGGATGCCAAGTGCTTTAAGTGAAGCAACCTCTATCTATTAAGATCATGTTTCTGGCTGCAACCTTTTTTTGGTAGTGATTTTGTCGCTTGTCCCAGACACATACTGAAGTCTAGACTTTTTATGATTTGAACTATAGTGTAAGTTTGTTTATGCGCTTTACTTGGCCTTCTCAAAGTTATCTGCGTGTTTTTTGGTGGCATTTAATTGCCAGAATCTCTAGGGTTCTTGTGTATTAATCTATTGTGCTCAGTATTTGTGATCAAAATTATGTTCCATCTTCCCAAGTTTCGATAGAAAGGGCAAAAGGGGAGTTTAATCTACAGTTACAAGTTGTGCATGTCTTCAACCACAATGGAAAAAACAACAGGGAATGGCAAACGGCAAACAGCGAACTTCCAGTTCCGGGGAGAAAGCATGGCTAGCAAGCCAATATTCACATCGATTTGCCTTGCAATGAACTTGACTGATGGCCGATGAAGAATCTGTCGAATGGCCTTGACAAATGAGCATGGATGTTGCTGTCATCATTTTTGGTTCCCTTGATAAGGGTAAGGGTCACAATAGCTAAGGAAATCAGACTCTTAACTCCCCTCACCTTAAAGTTTTGTAACCTTTCTCTTTAGCAAGTCGTAAGCCAACATAAATACCCTATAGCTGCTTCTGATCTTGAGCATTCCCAACATGTAAATACCCCTGACAGCTAGCTCTGTTCTTGAGCATTTCCCAATATGATAAGCAAAACCTTCAAGCCAACGCAACAGCACTGCGTGGTTCAAAGCTCCTTGTGTTATCTTAATCCCGTCAAGCATGGGAGCTAGGTAGTCATCTAACAAGCAATAGCCCCTTTTTAACTGATCAATTATTGATTCGGAGAGGAAAATTCAGATTCAAAGAATTACTAGGGTATTGGAGGCAACCTTAGAGACACCTGACAAGGTCTTATTTCTGAAACACGAGTTCATAGAGGTAGCATTTACATCATTGCTGTAATGATCCTTACACTATGCTTGAAAAACAACATGGTATGGATGAAAGAACTGACACGAGAGGAGAGAGTCAAGTTAATGATTTCTTTTTGCATCCATTGCTGAATGGTTAAGGCAATCATCGACTAGCTTTTGAGCGTTCAGTTCAATCTCTGTTCATGGAATTTATACATGTAGCTTGCCCTTATATAGCTTATGGGGCACTTCACTTACTCAACATTCGTTTCTTCACTCACTAGAGAAAGAAAGGGATTTTAGATGACTCAAAATCCTGTGCTTAAAGGACTCGTCTTATATTATGATACTCCATTAGATTCGACATCGAAGGAGGAGGCTGCCCGTGCATCCACAACTTTAATGTCTCTCGAGTCTCTATCTCTTCTTATATTTTAGAACAATTACCAAATATTACGTTATTATATAGCTTTTTATTGGAAAAACTAGAGCACAACTATACTCTTATCACTTTTATCAGAACCAAAATCATAGATCATGCATCTTATGTTTTGCAGTATAGGGACGATCCCCTTTTTGTGATTCGCAGATATTTACTTCAAACACCAGGTTTTGTCTTAAGAGAGATCTCAGAATTTATCTTAATGCATATTAAATCCACTTCAGAACACCCTTCATTTTTACATGGGAAGTAAGAAATAGGCAGAGAGAGATTAGGGCATGGTAAATATCCCTCCACTCAAACATTCAACCATAGAGCTAAAGGAAAATCAAGAACATGTTTCCTAATATACTTAAAAAGGGCTTCTGCAAGATCTTCAACTGAAAATGTATTAATTTATATATATTTTTAATAATTTTCCATGATTTTGACATGAATATGTATATCAAAACCATTAAAAAACACCTGAAAATGTATCGAGACGGTTGCAACTTTGTCACCATTAAATCCTAATAATACATCCCATGCCCTATAACACGCTTCTCATGATCTAATCTACCAAATTGTTGGATCCTAGGAGGGTCCAATGGTGATGGTGGAATGGACGAACATCTTGAGCACTGATGTTTGGTTTTGTTCCAATCGGAGGAGTCATGTTGATGCTTGTATCTTGGTGAGATATCAAAGGGCCCGTGGCTTGAGCAGCAAGTTCCAGTCTCTTTCTTCTTCTCTTTCTCTTCTTTCTTCGTGCCGTTCTGCTTCGGATCCGGCCTCCATTGGCCTTCCGAAGACGATGTCCTTCTCCTTCGAGAACCGCAATCCCAACAACACAACCATGGGACGCCGCCGCTATCTCTATGGTTTCTGTGACGATCACTGCTTCCGATGCATATGAGACAACAACAGAGACTATGGTCACCGTCCTATATATCCATGCAAATTAAACACAACATTAGCCCGCAATCGTCCGTTAATCACAATCATCTACGTTAATAAATTACAAATTAAGTAAGAAAAATATGAACTAATTAATATACTGACTATAAAGCCAAATTAAGTAAATAAATTTATGTGGGTGGCATCGATAATCAACTATGAACATTGAATTAAAAAAAAAAAGCTATAATTTCAATAAAAAAAATTTAATGAAAAAAGGATAGAAACTGGGAGTACTCTCACCGAAGAGCAGCAGCCATCAAAGCACTGATGAAAATCAGGACAGCAGCAGCAGCAGCCGTCAGAGCACAGATCAAAATCAAGACAACAGCAGCAACAATCAGGATCACAATCACAATCACAGTTCCCGAAATTACAGTCAATATCGCTCATCTTCTTTTATTATTATTATTATTATTATTATTATTGCTGGAACTCAATGTAGACTTGTAGATTTTTTTTCTTCTAAGAACAATGTATAAACATTGTTCATAGATAAAAGGAAGGACTTATATATATAGTATTAGCAGACAGAATCTTTTGCCTGTTTCCTTACGCTTTGCAAGCTCTCCTTGGTATCTTAAATATTAAAGGCAGGGAAAGGAATATTTTGGGTGTTGTTTCTTCGTTGCTTCATTACCTTTTTTAGTGAGGCCCATTCATTATTATTTTTTTTAATAATGTTGGGTTATTGTTTTGAAATATAAAAGATATAGAGATATAGATAATGGTGTTTTTAATTTAAAAAATATAAAAACTCGCTCTAAAATCGTCTGACAAATTTATTTTTATATTTTCATCTTTATTTTTTTAACGAAACATGTTTAGGATTCTCACATTGATCTCAATCTCTTTTATTATAAGACAATAACCGAATAGATATTATATTTGTTCTTGAATATGTTATTTTATTATTATTTTTAATTTAATATTCTTTGTATTTTTTGACATTTTGGAAAAATCTCGTAAGGATTTGAAAATTTTATTTTTATTTTTTAAAAAACTTGGAAGAAAATGGATAAAAAAAGTAAAAGAATATGTCCATATAGAAGCCTTGTAGAATGAACTATGTCTATGCATGGAAATAGAATTTGCAAGATAATAGTTTTTCAAGATTCTCATTATTTTTCAATGTTTTTTATGGGTTATATTAATTGTTTTTGGGATGTCTCACATTCTTACTCTTTTAGGTTTTTCAGTTTTTCCCCCCCCACAATCTAGGTTTTGCAAATTTTGTTAAGTTTTTTAAAATAATTTTTTTCATTTTTTATGTTTTGAAAATTATTTTTTCTTTCATTGGTAAAAAAAAGAATTTCAGTCCAAATTAAAATAATAATAAAAATACATAGGAGAAAATATGAATCCAAATTAAAATATTTTTAACTTTCCATAAACTTAATGAAATCAAAAAAATTAATGAAATCAAATAAAAAAATAAAAATAAAAATAAAAAATCAAACTAGACCTGAACAATGAAGAGATAATCAGATCCTTTGTTAAAAAAAAAACACAAAACATACATAGATAAATAGCTCCTACATAAAACATATAATTTACGAACATTTTTTTAATTCATTATTTTAGCTTACATGTTTTTTTAACCATCATAAATTACAGTTAAACCTCTATAAATTAATTTCACCAAGACCATGAAAATTTATTAATTAATAAAGATATTATTTAAATGTTAAATTTAAATTAGACCAAACACAAATATTATTTAATCAAAGTTATTAATTTATGAAGGTTATAAAACACATATTATAATATTTATCCATTCTACTTTACACAAATAAAAGAAAAGAATTATTCATTTAAGTATATAAATTTTAGCCTTCAACATATAAAGATAAAAAATATATTTTTCTTATATATTTTTTTAAAAAAAGTTTGAATTCGGAATCTCTTGAGAGCATAGGCACGCAAGCATTAATGTTCCACGTATTATTATTCAACCATTATTCCACTAAAAATTTAACACGCAAGCATGCATGCATTGAATAATATTATGAGAAAGAGAAAAAAAGATTTTTTATTTTTTATTTATTTTTTATGGATTCTGAAAAACTAAAAACATTAATTTTCAATAAATTAATATGTTAAGTTGACAATTAGATTAACTTATAACCATTACATAAATATATCTTTGAATTTTATAT
>Ga0307515_10009569_pt1 | contig 18722 bp, 14 predicted proteins | sample 17_EM_MG_FD_194513 | JGI IMG/M metagenome (GOLD analysis project Ga0307515, IMG submission 194513) | Populus trichocarpa ectomycorrhiza microbial communities from riparian zone in the Pacific Northwest, United States - 17_EM | ecosystem: Host-associated > Plants > Roots > Unclassified | place...
TAGTTTTTTTTTATTATTATTAAAATAGTGTGTATATTACACTATTTTACTCTTTTTTTTATTTTTAATTTAAAAATTATTCTAAAATAAGATATGTACATTTAAGATTAAAAGGTTATAAGTCATTTGATATAAATAAAATATATATGTTATAATGTTTTAAATATGTTTTAGTCTTTATTAGTCATTTTTATATTTTAGAAGCTCAACAATTAATCTAATCTAACATTATTTTAGTTACTACATTTACAAACACAATACAATAAATCATTACCAACTTCTATCATATAACAAAATACTTTATGAAACGAGACAACACAACACAATGTATATAACATAATATAACAATAAAAATACATCACTACATAACAATATTAATTAGTCCAATATTGTCTTGATGATTTGGTGTTGTGTTGCCACCCTTATTGCTTAGCAATGCTCTTCTTTACAAGTTCACCAAAAAGCTTGAGTTTTAGTTTATAGTAATTTCTAAGATGATGTTTTTAGTTTGTTGTTTTCTTATTCATGTTTTCATTTTATAACCTTTTTATTCCCTTCAATAATTTCATCTCACTCAACATAAAAAAAGAGAAAAGAAAACGAGAAGAAAATCATGCTTAATTTTTTAGTCAATATATAAAAATGGTTGCAACACCTTACATACATAGATAATTGTTCTTCATCATTACTCCACGCTCCATGAGGTAATTTCATGTGATCAAGGTATATAAATACCTTAGGTTACTAGGTAACAAGGACACAACCACACATAATATTAAAATGTATATACTCTTAAACTCTCGCTTTCTTGGTTATACATTCTTTCCCTCATACAATTTACTAACTTAATGATAATGGTGGATCGATTTCAAACTAAGCATAAAAAGCTTTGGATATATTCATCCTATAATGATAAATGTTTTTAGCCCAATGATGGATATGAACTTGGTTGCATCTTGTTGCCAAATTAAAACATTTAGACCTCAAACTATGGATTGAATCTAGTTTAAAGTTTACATTTAATTTTGTTTAGGTTTTCTAAGTTTCTTTATTCGATGTTTCTACTACTTGGGTTTTCTATATTTGGAGTTTTGTTCCAAACAACAAATTTGGTCATGACTTTAGATGGTGTGTTTAATGTGGCTTTTCTTATTCTTGAAAGGTTGTTCCAAGCTTATTTATCTCAATTTTCATACTGTACTAAAACAAGTTATAGTTAATGAATTCTAGTACCTTTTGAAGTATTTTCACTATCATTTCTTATATCTTATATGGATTCCAAGAATGGTGAAATTGAACCAATTTTCTACAATTTAGAGTGGTGTGACTTATTTATGAAAGTTATCAATCCCTTTTTAACTTTAACTATATCATTTTGGTCTAAGAGTTGACTTATTGATCTAAGCTAGATCTTGGCAAAAAGAGGATGTCCTATCATAGTTCATGAAGATGAATGACTTTAATGTGACATAAAAATGATTAAGCTAAAAAGAATGGAGGAACAAACCACAATAATGCTTGTAGTAATTAAAAGGCCAGCACTATTAAGGGAACATGATAATGAATTTGATGTTAATCTTTTTGCTATAGAAAATGACTTAGGTGATGAATATAATTGGTAAATCAATTTAAAACTCATTAGAAGTTGATCTCTTAACACAAACTTCACTATTATAGATCTATTTACCCTAACCATTGATGAAATATCCGTTATAGCATTTAACCTTTTTTTTAGGACCCGAACATAATAAATTCAAACTATCATTACCATTCCCTCTTAACTGATAAACCTAGTATATAATTATAACTATTAATAGTTAAAGAGAAATGTTTAATAAAATTAAGTATTACAAGACATAAGAATTATTAATTAGTGTTTACATGTGTTCTAATCAATATTGCAAATTATTCATCTTATAATTGAAAAATTTGAGATTTAGTAAGATGTAGATTTTGAGATAGTAAAATTTAACGATGTTGCTTACGATGAATTTTTCAATCTACCAGTTTATGAGAGTATAAAAGAAAGATTATTTAAAAATAACATGTTAATATTGTACTTAATAAAAGGTCTCAATTAAATAGCACATAATTATGTGCATTTCAAAATTTAATTTATGTTAAGTATCTTTTCCTCACTGTATTTTTTGGTACTGGTCATCTAGGATGGGAAAATATTGACAAATCTAACTTGAAGGTAGGTTTCTCATTATCATCATGTCTTGAAATACAATTTATTCTTGTTCTCAAATGAGGCTCAAAATAGTACGAGATAAATGTTGAAATCTCTTCTACAATATAAGCCTTATATATCGAAGCTCTAACGTGTGCCTTGTTTTTATCTTTTTTTCTTTAGGTTGAACAAATATCTAAATGGAATTAAATGAGTATCTTAAATTTAATAAAAAAAGACAATAGAAATTTAATTAGGATGAATGTTTAATCTCTAACCTCTTGAATGGATACATTCATTTATACTGGAAGAGCCTTCAACATTTTCCTCAAATGATAGATGTATGGGTAGATGCTCTATTAAGTGAAAAAAAGATGGAGAAAATATCATCTCAAGTTTACAGATTGTTTGAATGATATTCATTTCAAGCTTCTCCATGTGTTGGGTATACAACTTATTAAAATATATATCTCTAAAAAAATGATTGATCTCTGTGAGTGCATCTCGTATCATTTTTAGTAATAAATCTCGGTAAACAGGTAAAATGAGTGTTTGTATAAACACGTGACAATCATGACTTTTTATTCCATACAATATGTCATCCTCCAAATTCATCAATCTAGATATGTTTGAAGCATCTTCATCAGGAAAACACATACTCTTAAGTCATTGGTAGAAAAGTAATTGTGTATTATTGTCAAAGAAAAGGCTGGCTTTGAACTTTGTGACCCATGATCCATTATAAATTAACTTCATATTCTTACGGTGACAAAACAAAGTTATATTCATTCTAGCATTCATGTTTTCCTTTGTCTTCCCTTTCATGTCTATCACAGTGTTAAAAATATTTTCAAACATGTTCTTTTTAATATACATGACATCTAGATTATTGCAGAGAAGATTAGTCTTTCAATAATGAAGTTCCAAAAAAAACACTTCGCTTTACCTAATTATGAGTCACACCAAAACAAGAAATTTCTACTTAGCAGATTGAAAACTAAACACAATGCCCTCGTGCTGTGAGACCACATCATATAATTTTTCAACTGATAGTACTAGCAATGCAACGTCTCTTTCAACTCTACCTATAAAGAAATCATTTTTATTCCTTTTGTACTTGTAATCGATTGGAAGAATCGCTGGTGGCAATAAAAAAAGATGTTTTACCACTATTTGTTAAGGTAAAGGCTTTGTTATTTTCCATACAACATGGACTTTTTAATTTTCCATGCATGCTCCAACTACAAATCATCTCATATGCAGGAAAATCATTCATAGTCCATATCAAATGTGCCTTCATCTAAAAATTATGTTTCCTCAAGACATCGTACATTAAAGTCCTAGATGACCACAACTGTTTTAACTCATCAATCAACGATAAAAGACAACATTTATATTCATACCTGTAGATAAAAACATGAACTCCGGCCTCACACACATTCCTGGTAGCAAGTTGTAAATTGTGAGTATTAGCAGCCAACAAGAATATGGTGTAGTAAATAGATTGATTCGTCTGTAAATAACCCAACATATATGTTTTGTGATTCCATTGAAAACTGAGAATGCATCCTATTACAATATTTCCAAGCTTCACTATTAGAAGGGTGAACCATAATTACATCCATCGCACCATGTGAATGATACCATGTCATGTGCTCAGTTTTCTTTGGAGACATGAATTTTAGGAGTGATTAGGAAGTATCTCAATTTTCTATGTGTGACAAGAGTCCTTCCCCTATCAATTTTGGGTTTATATCGAGCATGCCCATATATTATGCACTCGGTTAAAATTGTATTTTCTAGGTAGTGCAACATGCAGAAGTTTGAACATATGTCAATTTTTTAGCATCCTAGGCCAAGGAGTTTCATTATGGATTTAGCAGTATATAAATTCTTTTTCAGTCTATTCTTTTCAGGTAAAATACTTCCTGTCTATTTGATGATTTTGTTGTAACCAATTTCGCTCAACTTATGATATAACTTGATGGTGAACACATGTGCAATGACCGATAATTTATTATGATTTGTACATCTATCCCATAATGATTCATCAAAATCTTTCAAAAAATTAAAAAACCTGGCAACATCTGCTTTTAGTTCTTCATTTATGATTGAACATTCATTTGCATCACCATTATTTCATCAATAATCATACTTCTATAATGATTACTATTATCATCTATAACTCCATGCACGTTGCTAGAACTATAAGTTGACCAAACTATCCTTTCTATCATAGTCTCGTAGGGAATATATGGTTCTCTATATGTAAGCAAACACAAGTACTTCTCCATGAACCCTTTTTGTAAAAGATACATCATAACAACATCTGGATTGATAATTTTTTTATTTTTACAACTCTTACATATATAAAATATCGCCTTTACTAATATTTTTTGGATTAGATAGTGTGTATTTAATAAAACTCTCAATCTTATTACAATAATCCATCTTGCGTAACCCTTTGAGTGAAACTCGATATATCCAAGAATGATAATTCATTATTTATATTAAATCTATATAGAATATTGATGACAATATGTATTAATTAATAACGTGAACTAAAAAAATTATTGGTACTCAACTAATTAGCTATAATTGGTTTAACTCAAACTTATTCAATTTATTTTAATAGTACCTTTCAATCATTATTAATTTTCTACAAAAATTCAAATTTCTCCATATTTTCTGAAATTTTCAACTTAACAATAAAATTGATAAAATATGAAACATAACCATTAAATAAGCTATTGTTTATTTCATACAAATCACATAAGTCACAAAATCAAACTCAATTTCATCAAATTACAAACAAATACAATGTTCCAAAATCTCAAACAAACCCTAATAGTACAAATTATATATTCATATAATAAATTTCTATAGGAAAAAGCTATATAACAAGTAAACTACATATTCTATATCAAAATGACAAAAAATAACATTTTAAAAATGGATTACAATAAAAAAAAAAAGATAGTTTTGCTTACTTGATGTGGTCAATCTTAAAAAAAAAGGGGGGGGGGGGAAGAGGAGGGGTCGTTTGTCAGGTTATAACTTAAATATTATTGATGGATTCCTTAATAGAAATTAGCGATGGTCATATTTCTTCGGTATTTCCACATGTAATAATGAAACGTAATTTTTCTTTTTTCTTTCCTTCATTTTCAACAGTTATTCTCTAAGTATACACCAACATAAAATTTCTCTCGGTAAATATCAAGGGACTCAGTGAGGAGATATTTTGTCGATAAATATTACTATAAATTATCGATGAGTTTTTTTAGTTAATAATTCTGTTTATATTTGATAATATTTTGATAGTGTAACCAGAAAACTCTTTAATAACAACGTTCTGTAAAATATTTCCTAAACACATATGTTAAGAAGGGTTTGAAATTAAAATTCTAAAGTTTGGCAGACAATTATCTATCCCTGAATTTATGGCCAATAATTGGATCTTTTATCAAATATTAGTCTCAAAGGAGATTAAGGAAATTTACTAGCTCCAATATACATACATCTAGGATAGGTTGGCTGAGGAGAGAGAAAGAGTGGAAATTAAGATAAAATAATAAGTCAAATAAATTTTCCAATCTTCAGTCAAATTAATTAGCTCACAACACTAAGATAATGTTTAATATAATGATATTGGTTGTTTTTAATAGTATTTTTTATTTAAAATTATATTAAAATAATATTTTTTTAATTTATTTTTTATATTAGTACATCAAATAATTTAAAAATAAAAAATTAATTTAAAATTAAAAAATTAAAAAATTAAAAATTTTCCATTTGAAACAAAAACAAAACAAAAATGCCAGATTATTGAATTTGGAAACCAATATAAAATGCATTCAGTGATGCTGAGAGAGAGAGAGAGAGAGAGTTATTTTAAAAGCACTTCTACCCACCACCGTTTACTATTATCAAATACGATGAAAATGTCAAAACTCAAAGAGTAGGAAATTGGGTACTTCCTTTCTGATTAAGTAATCTTGATCCCCATAACTCGATAAATAGGCATGCAGAGAACCTGGAAGCAGCACGGCACTTTAAAGTTGCTTACAAATATTCAACAGAGCAAATAGGCAGAAGTGATAAATACTTGTGATATGGCTGAAGTGAAGTTGCTTGGAGCATGGGGAAGCCCTTTGAGTCGCAGAGTGGAGATGGCTCTTAAATTGAAAAGTGTTGAATATGAATACATAGAAGAAGATTTAGCTAATAAGAGCCCTTTGCTTCTCAAATACAACCCCATTCACAAGAAAGTCCCTGTCCTCCTCCACAACGGAAAAACAATGGCAGAGTCGCTTGTTATTCTTGAGTACATAGATGAAACTTGGAAGAGCAACCCCATCTTGCCTGAAGATCCTTATGACAAAGCCATGGCTCGATTCTGGGCTAAATTCATCGACGAGAAGGTAAGACCATTAATTTCTTCAGTTTTTCTTTAATTAAAATATTATTAAGCTGACCTCCTCGCTAGAAAATAAGCAGCTTATGTACTACATGCTATAATACTTGTATATATTTTAATATTAATTTGTCTTGTTTACGTAACTTCGGTACTTCAATTTCCATATGCTTCATGAATAAAAAAAGGAGGATGAAGAAAAAAATACAACTGAAATTCGGTTTTCAATTCCCCTTTCTATAGTGTATGCCTGCAATATGGCAAATCATGCTGTCTAAAGAGAATGAACGTGAGAAGGCCATAGAAGAAGCAATTCAGCACCTGAAAACTTTGGAAAATGAGCTCAAAGACAAGAAATTCTTTGGGGGATAGACAATAGGGCTGGTAGATATTGTTGCCAATTTCATAGGCTTCTGGTTGGGAGCCGTTCAAGAAGCTACTGGGATGGAGTTGGTGAATAAAGAGAGGTTTCCCGTACTTTGCAAGTGGATTGATGAGTATGTTAACTGTAGCGTCGTCAAAGAAAATCTTCCTCCTAGAGATAAACTGATAGCTTTTCTGCGACCCCGCTTAAGTGCTTCCTCTTGGAAGTATTAGAATTGATCACTACTGAAGGGCAATGTTAGCTGTGTGAGTTTATGATATGATCCATGTTCTTCTTTCTTTGTAATATCATGTGGTTCTGTGTCCTTTATTGTTGCTTCTGTTTACCTTAGGCGTAGGTCATATGTACCTATTTGGATGACGAATAAGAGACAGTGTCCTTCAAATCCTTGTGATCATTTTGAGTTCTCTATGTATCTTTATTTCCGCTTTTCCTTTTTTAATTATATGTTTAGAAAATTTCTTTTCGAGACATCTAATTCAGATAATCAAATGGCTAAAAGAGGTTCTCAGCTTTGGTACTTCATATGCTGTTATTTGAAATTTATGTGCAACTATATATGAAAATGAAAGGTTAGGTGGCTGCAAGAGTTTTCCACGGGAAATTGAGAATTCATACACAAAGACAGTCAACAAGAGCATGACGAACGAAAAAGGCGTAGGATTAAAATAATTTATCAACTTGATTAGATTAAGGATTCAAAATATTTGAGATTGATAATCGAGATAAGATTAAGAGATTTTTACTTGGATTCGTCACTCTCAAAGTTATGACTTCTAAGCATCACTCTCAAAGTTACTTCTTCATTGTGCATGTTTAAAAAAAAACCAGTAAATAAATTCAGTATGTTTGGCCATGTTCCAAAGAGAGTGAAATGAAAACAAAATCACAAGTAGCTTCTCCACTTTCACACCGACGCATAAACATTTTCACCTATGCAACACTTCTCCCGTTGGATATTCGATTAATTTTTTTAATCTAACAATCTGACCTATTCTCTCTAGTTAAAGTAGCTAGTAGCTAATACCTATACATATTAGGCCAAAATAACATGTGGCTAGCAAAAAGTCTCATTTAATAGATTTAAGGACTCTCAGATGCTTAAGTAAGTATATTTTTAAATAGAAAAGACAATAATATTTTAGAGAGAAATATTCTGAAAAATATATATGCAGAAAATAAAGATTATGAACCTAAAACTTGAAGGATTCACAGGGTATTTATAGCTCATAAATCTTGTCATTTCATGAAGACAGGGGACTGAATTGTTATTTTGCCCTGTTAGCATTTAACAAGGGATGAATATCCCTTACAATTATTAATGGGGGATGAATATCCCTTACATATCATTAATGCTAATGAGAATGTGGTACGTCCTTATGAGACTTTTATAAACCTAGGGGTGTTGAAAGATGAATATTTTTTACCTCAACATTTTATCTTAAGGATTATAAGAATAAACAAACAAAGTTTTGTAGCCCAATAAGGGGTCTAGAAAGATTGTCAGCTTTGTATCCTTTTATGCTTAATGCGTAGCTAAGCGTAGATATGTTGGGTCACCACCCTGTCTCTAACACCTTTCAATCATGAGCTTCTTGAGCAAACAAATCATATATAAAATATGTGAATCCATTAGAAGAAAAGGGGAATAAAAATGTTTAGCATAAAGTTGACTTGGTATGGAAAATGAGAGATGAGAGAAAAAAGGGAAATAAAAAACAAGTCACTGAGGATAAACTAGAGCTTTTTTTTTACACCACCAACAACATCAGAAAAAACTTGACGAGATGATCGAAACATCTTAGAAGACAAGCAAAAATAGCTAGAGGGGGTTGCACGCGCCACCTAAAAAAGACGATGTGTCCATTCACCTAGCTCATGCAGTGCACGTGTCAAGCATAAAAAAGATATCAATGGTTGTTAAGGCTTTGACCCAAACAACCACTCACCTTTTGTGTGGCTGCTTTAGCCAAAGCACAAATAGACACCCACCTTTTTAACCATTCATTCTTGGCTTAAATGGCCACCCACCCGAGGTAAGATGATATAACCAAAATCTATAAATACATTGGATCACCAGGTAAATAAGACAGGTTCTTATAAGTCATAATTTTCTCAAACTCAACACTTCTTTACACTTAAATTTTCTCTTAATCTTCTTGTATGTTATTTTTCTCATACACTTACTAAGTTAAGCATTGAAAAATTCCTCATTCCAAGAGGGACTTATTTTTTTAAAGATAATCAAGCTTATATTCAAGCCCACACATCTTGGTATAGAATCGTAGCCCATGAAAATCTTTTTTTTTTTATGAGAAGTTTTTCAAGACTTTATCAATGGCACTGTATGTGGGAAACAAAATAAAAAACTAGTTCTTGTCCTTCACTCCTCATGAAAAATACCTTTCATAACTAATGAATCTCTAGGACAAGGGAGAATAATTGATCTCCCTACCACAGGGACTCCAATCCTATTAGGTCTCCAACAACTCTCCCAACAAATACAAGTGGAGTCTATAAGATACGGACTAGTCCACTAATACAAAGAATCTATTAGAGGTATTAATTGGGCCAATCATAAGGTCAAGGAGTTAAATGAGACATTAAATGGGCGTGTTCAGCTTATTTAGGACAACAATGACTTTAAAGAGGCTATAACACATATGGGTCAGCCCATAATCAATCTAATTCAAGTGCAAGAAAGGCCCAATTCTTCCATAACATTGGCTTAGGGTTGGCATCATGATGACAACCTTGTTTGAACAATTAATCCTAACATTACAAGGATATTTTGGCAAAAAAAATTAGGAGTTTTCATATTCTACAAGGAAACTAAAGGGCATCAGCTATTACAATGATTTCCAAGCTTATTTAGGAGAGTTAAAGGTGGTTTTGGACCTATTTTTTCTAATGCATAATTTTACGCAAACAAGTATAATTTCTAATCTGACGTTGGATCAAACTAAAATTTTACAGAAGTTTCTAAAGGTCTTATTTTATATACGATTAGAATTTCAGGTCAATCTAACATTGAAAAGGTCTTAAAATAAGGTCTAGAATCTACTGTATGAAACTTATATTAGTTTCCTTGTTGATTTAGGATTTTTTTTCTTGTTTTATTTAGAACTATTTTATTATTTTTCCATAATTATTTAGGATGTTTTTTTACCTGTTATAAATAAGGTTATTTAGCTTGTATTTAGGGTTTTTTTTTATAAACTTTGATTTTAAAATAATATTGCTTGTATGTGAGAGGTATTCTCGCATTCTTTGGTTCTCTAAAGAACTAATTTGACTTATCAAAGAATAACTATTTTTATGGCATATTCATTATACTTTCTGTTTGTGAATTTGTATTTATTGGGTAGAGGTCTATTCTAATAGTGTTGGTGCTTTAGTTCAAATAATCTTTGTGTCACACTCCTATCAAACCTAATTCTTTAGCTTTTCAAGATTTGTTTCCTAATGACTATAATACTAGGTGGCATCTCCTAAACCCCATAATCATAACTTTATGATTAAACCCAAAGCCCCATTTAATTTTCAAGAGGCAGCACTGCCACGCAACGCAGTGCATGTCATGATAGGATGATGACTCCACTGTGGAAGCCTTGTTTGGTTAGACTGAGCTTTGCTTGATTGATTGTTTGCTTATTTATTTTGGTCTGTTTAATTTTAGCATATTTTTCTTTTACTGCTCTAACATGTATTTTATATACTACTCATACATAAGTACATCGAGTATGGAATAATGCCTTCACACATCTTGATTTTTGAACAAATCCAATTCAAGGTTAGGTGGGGAGTAACGATCTTTCTCATAACTTTCAGTCGAGGTTTAGATTCGTAAAACATTCAACTAAGAGCTAAGTGTTTACTTAGTAATGACAATCACACTGTGCCCCAACCATTTAATGTAAACACCTATATTGCCTTTATGAAAGGTAGTCACTGGTAGATCATGAACCTTTTTTGAGACCAGGTAGAAAGCTTACCCCTCATATATTAGCCTAGAACCTTCCCTTAGGGTATGAACTCCTTAATAATTCATTTTTTGCAAACCTGATTAAAATTCTAAACTCTGCAAGATTTCTGAGCTAAGACCATGACTTCTATAACCTTTTCTGAGTATGGGAAAAGATCTGAGATGATGTAATTAGTAGAAGGGTCGCCTAAGGACTGAGGTTGGGGAATAAATGCATATGACCAAAGTACATTACTCTATAGACAACATAAAGAAGCTTATGTCAGTCTTGAGGTATGTGGATGAAACTTTGTTTGAGAGAAAGTATGAGAGAATTTCCCACATGATAAGGATCTTTTATTCAGAATTCAGTAGTCAAGGCTTTAATGCATTTCTGAAATCTGGGTTATGGATGTTTCAGCTTTAGAGATGTTGACATGACCCCCACCATTGAAAAATATGCTTAGATATTAAATTTCCCAAATGATCCTCACAAAGTGTATTCCACAAAAGAATTGAGAATACAACTGTCGAGGTCACAAAATTATTATGTATAGATCAAGTTGACCAGTACAGGATGTCTAATGGAGGATTTAAATGGAAGTTGATTGAGAATAAGCTGAAGACATATAAAGCAAAGGGAAAGAAGGGTGAAGAGAAATACCAGGCAGTTGTTTTTTCCATCTTCAAGTTAGTTTTGTTTCCTTCAGAAGCTATTAGGATGATCGGTATTGAAACTGCCAATGCCTTCGTTGAATATGAATGGACAGAATAACCCCACCTCAACTATCTTGGCTGAAGCTTTATTGTCCTTAAATCATTATAGACTATATAAAAAAGGAGCAATACGATGTTGTATTCCTCTGTTATTTATATAGATAATCGGTCACTTGGAGACATCAAGAGAAGTTTTCAATAATTTATGGTGGTTTAACATGAGACCACTTGGGCTGATTTTAAGTGAAGAATGGAATGACCTAGATGAGAAGGTAGGTATGGTAAACAAAATACTAAGCACTCCCTTAGAGTAATTTTAGGTGGAAAAGCTTCTTGGGTGGGCAGTCTGTCTTATCTTATGAGTTGTAGTGACAAAGCATAGGTCTCGTTGATTGGCCTAACTGGTTATATCAGCTATTCACCCTCGCTGGTAGTTAGGCAGTTTAGAGGCACACAGTACGTACCGAGAACCTGGGGGTAGCCGAGTATACTGGTTTATTCAAGGAGGGTAATTCTTTAGTCAAGCTACACGCCATCAGATGTGATTGGGGACAACTTATTTTAGTCCTCAAGGAGGAGCAATAAAAAGAATCATCAGCCAGCCCTGTCTACTTAATATGAAGGAGTGGTGAATTATCCAGGGTACTCGAAGGTATGATAATGTAAAGCCAAAATGCAGTCATCAAGGAAAGCACACTCACCACTATGGAACCCAAAAGAAAAAGGGTAAATAATGAAGAAAATTTGCAAAATGAGTTTGATAGGTTGAGGATTGAGCTGGGTAACTGCAAGAGTCAGCAGAATTTCTTAGAAAAACAGCTTTTGCAAGAAGAAAAGATGAAGACCTTCATGAACCAACAGTTAAGAGAAAAGGATGAACATATAGCTGAATTGATACAAGATTTATTGCAAGAAAAGAACTTCCAGTCTAAGGAAATTATGTGTGGAATCCGAGAATAGTTGGAAGAAAGAATAGCCAAATATGACAATATGGTAAATAAGCATGTGATGCTAGAAAAAAAAGCTGTTGACTCTGGAAAAAACCTTTGAAAGCAGAAGATATGCTAACAATGAGTTAATAGCCTATTTGAAAAAAAAAGAGATCACAACAGAATGAGGCTAGAGGTCGAAAAAAAGAATAACATATTGGCTCATCTTACTATTGAAGAAAAAAAACTTAAGAGCTCAATACATAGTTCAAACTGATGATAAAAGAGAAGTAAGAAGGGCAGTTGAGTCGTATATGAGGGAATACCTGAGTAAAGCAAATGACTTGAGAGACCGAGTTTTTACAATCCAATCTGAGTTGGAATTCTGAGAAGAAGAGGTGAAGAAAATGAAAGAGCAATTCGAGGAGTGGCATGAAAACATCAATAGCTTCGATATACAATTAAATACGAAGATAGTTATACTTGATATCGAGAAAGAAGGACTTTAAAGGGTTAGAAACCAAATCCAGCAGCTAGAGAAGGAATTAATTTGGGTTAAATTAAAAGATTTAATTCTTATAAGGACTTAATTGGTCAAACTAATTTTATTAGGAACTTAATTGGTGAAAAATTAAGTTTGAGAGCCTAATTTGGGCTTAATCAGAAAGATTGAAATTTTGAGGGTCAAACTTATTTTTTACGAAGTCAATTGATTGAAATGAGGGACAACATTGCAAGAAAATGAAAGTTTAGGGTCAATTAAGGGTTAAATCAAAGAGGTTCATAACTAAGGACCTTTTTTAAAAAGGCGTTAAACTTCGGGGACTCAATTCGTTTGAAAACATGGGTGAAATTGAAGTGAATTGAAAGTTTAATGGTCAATTGAGGGTTAATTTGCATAAATCCAAAATCAAAGACCAAAATGAAAAGGCACTGAAATTCAATGTTGGTATTGGAGTTCGGTAAGTGTAAAATCGCATAAAATTAAAAGTTCGAGGTCAATTAGGGATGCAATTAAAAGAAAAAAAGTTAAAGGACTAATTTGAACTTTAGTCTAGTCCTTAATTAAAATTCTAAGAAAATCAAAACGGCGTCATTTCACTTAAATAAAACAGTGTGTTTTGACCAAAACGGTTTATTTTGGTATAAAACGACGTTGTTTTGACAGCATGGGAACAAAAAAAGAGACGTCAGATGACTTATTATCTGGCTACTATTCATCATGTTTAACCTTTCATACCAAAAAAGCTGTTTGGGTGGTTAGTTTTTTAGAGCATTTAATGCTTCGGCTTTCCACCAAATCGGACAAACCATACACCATTATGATGGCCTAACATTGTACTACACCACAACATAATTCTTCCTAACTGATTGCCTCTATAGTTGTCGTGATGTCACCCCAAAAAGGCTAACCTGATTAGCCAATAGCAGCAGAATTTAACAACTCATTATAATGACTTTGTGCAAACAATTGAGATCCTTCCCGATTGAATCAATGTCCAAGATTGGTCCCTAATAAAGACAAGATGTCCCCCAATAGCAGCCGAATTTAACAACTCATTATAATGACTTTGTGCAAACAATTGAGATCCTTCCCGATTGAATCAATGGCCAAGATTGGTCCCTAATAAAGACAAGATGTCCCTCTTTCCCCCTATAAATAGAAGTGGATTTTGGTCATTAAGGAGCAAGAGAGAAGAGTACAAAGTGAGCAAAAAACTAGTTTTTTTAGCATTTTCAACATTGTTTTCTCTTCGCCACCACTGCAATCGTCTTCTCCATCGTGAATCCCAGTAGCTTCAACCTCTACGTCATGATCAACAGTAGCCCAACACCCTTGCAACTCCATCTTCTCACCGGCAATAGGGTAATCTCACTAATGCCCAATCTCTTCTTCTAGCAGTGTTGGCCATTTCAAACCAGCCTTTCCACCGCTAGCTTCTCCACTAACAGCTCCAACGTGAGCCGCTAGCAACAACCCATTCATCCTAGGTAAGTTTCTTCGTCCTTCCACCCTTGTATTTTCATGCCTGCATGCAGGACATGAATTAATTCACATCCTGCAAGTGCTGGCTTTCGCCAGCAGATGTAAGCTGGGCTAGACTCGTTTCAGCCCAGTCCACATGGTTGGGCTGAGTCCAGTCCATTTAAAAAATAAATAAAAAAGAAGAAAGGATTATTAAGCCTTCAGTCGGCCCAAAGATATACTAATAAAAACTTGGTTCAGCAGTAATCCCCCAGTCTTTGCGATATAATAATATGCAATGACTTTAATTAATCTCTCAGTTCAGGTAGAGCACTGAGTTTTGCTCGTATAAAAACGGGGGAAAGCCAGGAAAAGTGTAGAGAAATATGAATCTAGACTAAAATAAAATCTTTCATATACAAAAGACTAAGAATTTGTACTTGGAAAATTTTTAAAAGATTGAGGGTACCATGCCCATCATCTTTACAAATTCCTAAGTGGTTATGTGGAATCCAATAAGGGTGAACCTATACTTGTAAACTCTTAAGTGATTATAGGTTCTTAGTGAGTGGGAGCTTGTAGCTTTCCCAGCATTGTCATGGAGCTTAAAATCCCTCTACTAAAAAGTGGTCATCATGATCTTTTTTTTTTTTTGGGACATGAGAGCCACCCATTAAGAGTGGTGATTACATGATGTTGCTATTTGTATTAAGGGGACTAATTACATCCATCCATTGGAGATTGGTGCATATAGCATTAGGAAGATTACATTTATCCCTTGGAGATGGTGCATACAACACTAGGGAGATTACATATATCTCTTTCCTAAGAGACGTTTTGAGGGGCCTTTAGCTATCACCTAGAGAGAATAAATAGTCATTTTGAATAAGTCATTCATATTTAAGAAACTTATATTTTTTCAAGGATTATACATATTGAGGTGATCTAAGAGATAGGTATGAGAGAGGTTTTTAGGAGGAAACATATATTGGAGGTGGCATTAAGATGTTTGCTTTGAATACCCTGATTACTTCACTTGGAAGATCATTTACACTAGTTGTTCTTGTAAACACAAGGAGGTTCATGTCTAGTAAACTAGCCTCTTTAATCCGTATGTGATTTTCCATGAATTGCTTCACTTTGGACAAGCTTCTATCTGGTAAGGCATAAAGTTTTCTCTAAAGGGCATGTTCCCTTACTCCTCTTATCAAGGCTTCTAAGGCTACTGACTCAATTAATTCTTGCATCTTAAGCATCTCCTCGTTGAATCTCTTCAAATATACTTGTGTGGTTTTGTCCTCTTGTTGCATAACACTAAAAAGCTTTTTGAAGTTTTTCTTGGCAGTTATGCTGGTACTAAAGTGGGCCACTAGCTTGGTGTGGGGGTTACTAAACCCTTCAATAGAGTTTGGTTTTAGGTTGTTATACCAAGCACGCACAGATCCTTTAAAGGTTGTAGGGAATATCATGCACATTGAGTCACTATCTTGTATGATCGATTCCAAGCTACTATGCACATTTTGCACATGCTCTCTTGGGTCGGTCAAGCCATCATAGTTGTCCAAACTCATTTTCATGAAAAAGTAGTCCTTAAGGAGTTGAGTGTAGAATATATGTTTGGAAAATGGAGAAACTCTCCTCTGATGGGGGTTATAAACATTACCCTAGGTATGCACATGCACAAATTGTCTTCTAGTACTTTGTCTGTTGGGCTCTTAGAAGCCCGAAGAGCTTGGCGTAGAACGACGATGATTGGTGTCCATCCCATAGTAACTAGGGGGAGTACGTTCAGAGTATTTGTTTTGTGCATGGATGTGACAATGGAGTGAGTGATCCCTTGAGAAACTTTCATAAATGCCATTATGTCTAGTCTCATCTAAGTAGTGTAATCATCTACAGGCTCTTGGTGCAACTGGTGGCCCTTGCGTTAAGGCATTATGTGTTGTTATGGGTTTTAAAACTTGCTAGGGTGAGATCTAATTTTGCCCTTCGGTTATCAACGCGGCCCAGGAGAGATGCTCTGAAAATATAAATGCAATAAAGAATAAAGATTGTGAACCTTTTTTATGAAGGTCTCATGGTGTATTTATAGCCCATGAGTATTATCCTTTTGTGAAGCGGAGGGTCTGAAGTGTAATTTTACTTTAATAGCTTTTAATGAGGGATAAATATCCCTTACATCTATATTGAGGTTTGATGGAAATATGATTGGTCCCTAAAGGACTTTTATACACCTAAAAGATGTAGGGAGATTATGGTCCAAGACGTCAAATGTAGCTGAGCTCATGGAGGCTAAGCTCTTTCCCTAGACTAGACCTAAGGGAGGCGGGTCCTTCCCTTGGTGAGCCTAAGGGAGGCTGGGTTCGTCCCTTGGGTAAGTCTAAAGAAGGAGGGTAATCTCCTTGGGCGTGCCCTAGGAAGGATGTTCATTCCCTTCGGTGTGCCCTAGGGAGGATGGTCTGGTCATCCCCTTTAAGTGTACCCGGGGAGAATGGTCATTCCTTGGGTGTGGCATACCTACGGAGGATGCTTATTCTCTTGGGTGTAGTTAGGGCTTAGCACACTACCACGCTCAATCGTGGCTATGTTTGGCTTGTGCCAGACCCAGAGTGCCTTCACCAAGGTGTGCTTATGTTCCAGAAAATTTATATTTGTAAATCTTTCTTGATCTTGCATTTTATCGTTTTTTTTATAAAGATATACTTACAAAACAATTACGCATATAAAAATTTCTATACATTTGAGAATCGATTGGTCAGCACTGTTGTTGAACGTGAAGCAATCGTCAACCTAAAGTCCAACACCAAGATAGTTGAGATTGCCAACATGATGCCATCTATTCCAAGGTACTACTTCGGCTTCAAAGATTTCTTCGTTGTGCTATCAAAAGAAAAGCGATCCAGGCTTCTCATAGGTAAGTAAATTAGTGTTGGCCTTATTAAACTATTTTCATTTTTAGTGATTTTATCATGTTGAAAAATCTATGGACAACACTTCTCTGTGTCGCGTCGCAGATGTTATTGGATGGGTGAAAGCCATGCAACCCCTTGAAAAAATATTGGTTAGTGGACAAAGATTACTAGACAAACGCGAGTTCGTTCTTGATAATCTAAGGTCCTATAATTTCTAATACTTTAGGCCACTTTCAAATTCATATCAATTTCAGGGGAGAAGATATTCGCGTTTTGACCAAGATGCCTGATTAGTACGTAAAAGTGCATTTTTATCAAGGTTTTATATCATCATTTTGCACTTGAAGTATCAATAACTCCTTAACTAAAGCATGTTTTATAATAACAAGTCTGATACTATAAGATACCTTTAATTTATGGTAAATGGTCATCTTAAATGCAGGCCTATCACATAAATCAAAGGATTGATTGATGAGTTCAACTACTAAAATTGAGAAGACAAAGAGAGGGTTAAGCTTAGAAAAGAGATGTTGATTCAGTCCAAACTAGAACATTGTTCAGTCATTGGATCATATCTGGAGTTGTAGATCTTCGATTTCAATTTGATTTATATGGCTAGAAAGCTAAAACATAAGCCTAAAACATTCATGGGAGTGAAAGACTCAATCCTGCTATTTGGAAGTCCAAATCTTAGCAACAACGAAGAAGTCGGAATCTGTCCTGCAACCCAGATATTGTTCAGTGTTCAACCCATATCTCGAGTTCTAGAAGTCCAAATGCACTGATTCGTTTTTTGTTGGAAAGCTGAGACAATGTCCTAGAACTTTCATGCGGACAATCTGTTCAAATTCTGACATTAGCAATGACGTTTTGTTCAGACAAGAAGATAAGGATTGTCACTAAGTCAAGATGTGGCCACCCACTCAACAATTAGTCATCAAATCAATAGTTCCAAATTTTAGCCTATAAAAGGAGGCATTTGCCATGTATTTAGGCATCTTGGTTTTCAGATCAAAATCATGTTCTTGCTCTCTCTCTTTATATTTTTGTAATGCTTAAGTTTTGTTTATATTAATCTCTTGTTTATGCTTTTCATTTCCTTTTCTTTACTTAGTTAACTTATATCTTATTATTCTTATCTTGTTTATTTATATTTCTCTTCTTCATTATGTTTAGCTAAGTTTATTATGTCAAGGTGAAAAGGTTACACTAATGGTGTAAGAATAAGTATAGTATAAACTCAACATGGACTTTAATGT